>Ga0134121_10000104_pt1 | contig 93944 bp, 91 predicted proteins | sample KB301_FD_96463 | JGI IMG/M metagenome (GOLD analysis project Ga0134121, IMG submission 96463) | Terrestrial soil microbial communities without Nitrogen fertilizer from Kellogg Biological Station, Michigan, USA - KB3-0-1 | ecosystem: Environmental > Terrestrial > Soil > Unclassified ...
ACGTGGACCGGGATGCGGATCGTGCGCGCCTTGTCGGCGAGCGCGCGGGCGATCGCCTGGCGGATCCACCAGGTCGCGTAGGTCGAGAACTTGAATCCCTTGCGGTAGTCGAACTTCTCCGCCGCGCGGACGAGGCCCAGCGTGCCCTCCTGGATCAGGTCGAGGAAGGGCAGGCCCTGGTTGCGGTAGTTCTTGGCGATGGAGACGACCAGGCGCAGGTTCGACTCGACCATTTTCTGCTTCGCGTCGAGGTCGCCGCGCTCGATCCGCTTGGCGAGTTCGACCTCCTCCGCGGCGGTCAGCAGGCGAACCTTGCCGATGTCCTTGAGGAACAGCTGCAGGCTGTCCGTCGTCATGTCCGGTTTCAGGTCGAGCGCCTGTTTCTGACGGCGCCGGCCTTTTTTCCCGGTGTCGATCGGGAGCGCTTCCGCGGCCGCTTTCTGGGCCGGGTCCATGTCCTCGACGAGCTCGATGCCCGACTTCTCGAGGTGTCCGTAGAGGTCCTCGACGTCGGACTCGTCGAGGTCGACCTCCGAGACCGCCGAAGCGACGTCGCCGAAGGTCAGCACCCCGAGTTGCTGTCCCCTTGTGATGAGGCCTTTGACCTCCTCAAGCTCCTGAAGCTCTGCTACCAGCATCCTGTCTTACTCGTTTCCTCGTCGTCGAATTTTCAGTCCTGCTACTGCAAATGCAGGCACAGCCCGAAAGTCGCGAAAAAACGGACCGGCGATCCGGTCCGTGAAGCCGACTAGTCTGCGCTGCCTTCCCCTTGGTGAGGGGCGTCTGAAACCGCTCAAACGTCTGTTCGCATGTTAGTCGCTTCAGTTTCTGAAGTCAACGGCTTGAAGGCAAATGCCCAGCTCTGTGCGCAAATCACGTCCCTGGCTCCGCGCCTTCTGGTTCCGCGCCTATCACGAGAACGTCACCGGGCTCTCGGCGATGGTCGCCTACAACCTGATGCTCTCCGTCTTCCCCTTCGCCCTGCTCGTCCTCTTCGTCTTCGGCCAGGTGCTGAAGATCGGCGGCGTCGAGAGCAGCGTGCTCAACGACCTGCAGCGCCTCTTCCCCAACACCGAGCAGCACACGCTCACCGACGTGCTCAACCGGATCGAGGAAAACTCGACCACGATCGGGATCGCGGCGCTCGTCGGCTCGCTCTGGATCGGGGCATCCTTCTGGGGCGCGATGGACACCGCCTTCTGCCGCATCTACCACGTCCAGTGCCGCGGCTGGGTCGAGCAGAAGCGCTTCTCCTTCGCGATGCTCGCCGTCGTCGTCCTCTTTTTCGCTGCCAGCATCTTCGTGCCGGCGATGGAGAGCGGGCTCGTCTCCAGCACCGACCGGCTGCCGCTCGGCCTCTCCGACATCAAGGCGATCGACACGGCGCTGCTGCTGGGTGCCGCGATCCTCGTCACTTTCGTGATCTGCTGCGTGATCTTCTGGGCGGTGCCGAAGGGCCACATGCCCTGGCGCGACGTCTGGCCGGGAGCCGCCTTCGTCACCGTCGGCGCCAGCGTCGCCAACTGGCTCTTCCCGATCTACCTGACCAGCATCTCGAGCCTCTCTCACTTCGGCTCGACGCTGGGCTTCATCCTCATCGCCCTGCTCTGGTTCTACGTGCTCAGCCTGGCGCTGCTGGCCGGGGCGGTGATCAACTCGCTGCGTCACGAGCTGCACGACACCGGGGAACTTCCCTACGCGACGGCGGTCGCCGCACGCCATGAAGACGACTGCGGCTGCGGCGGGGGCAAGGCAACGCGGGCGGACTGAGCTCAGCCGCCGCCTGCCATTGCGAACTGACCGAAGAGCGCGTCGTGCAGGCCGTGGACGATGTCGCGCCCGAGTTCTCCGTCGCCGCTGAACTCGAGCACCTCGGTCTGGCGCCCGATCACGGCGTCGAGCCAGGCCGAGGCCGTGCCCAGGACCCCGTTCTCGGGCTGCGGTTCGACCCGCGCCACGCAGGAGGCGACCTTGCCCTCCTCGATCGTCATCTGCGCCCCGGCCCAGGGGCGACCGGCATGCTCGCCGCCGGCTTCGACCGCAAGCTGACAGGAGCCGCTCGTGCCCTCGCAGAGGCTGATCATCGGCGCTACGAGAAGAAATGAGGCCTCGACGTCGAGCCGGGAAATCGGGGCGGTCGTCACCCGCATGAAACGGCGCTCGCAGCGGGCAGCGACGGCCAGCGGGGCGATCGCCAGGCGCAGCCATGGCCCGATGGTGTAGTAGCGACCCGGACCTTCGCTGCTCCGCTTCAGATCGATCTGTCCCGCCAGGCGCATCGCCGAGAGGCGCCGCTCGAGCGCTGGGTAGGTGCAACCGTCGATCAGCTTGTCGAGCTCAGTCAGGGTCAACGGGCGGGCCGCGAGAGCACGGACGATGGTCGACGTCCAGCCGCCGACGAGGGCCTTGATCGCGACTTTTGCACCGTTGCCTTCGAGTGGCAGCGGGCCTTCCGGCGCCAACGCCAACCATGCCTCTGTTGCATCCGCAGCGAGCAGCAACTCGCGGCCGAAGAGCGTCAACTCGTACTCGAGCACGCTCGGCTTGTCCTCGCGACCGCGCCTCTGCAGCGCCTCGATTTCGACCAGCTTCGCCAGGTTTCCGCGCAGCGTCGATTGCGCAGGACCGCCTACTGCTTTACGCAGCTCGGCGAGTCGAAGCGGGCCGCCGGCAAGGGCTCGCAGGATCAGCGCATTCAGGTGTACGGACAGGAGCATCAGGACCGCGGAGCCCGCTCGTGGCCGCGAACCGGCATCTCCCCCGGACGATACGCCTCCCGTTAGTCCCCTGAGAATGCTAGATAATATTCGATCATTATATCCAGTCCCACGGCTATTTGATAGGACAGGAACGAGGGGCCTTGTCGGGATCGTGACGCCGGGCGCCTCAGCCGTAGCGCTCGCCGATGATCTCGCGCAGCTTGGAGCGGTCGTGGCGAGCGTGGACGCGGCGCACCGTGCCCGAGCGAGAGCGCATGACCAACGATTCGGTGGTCGCGCCCGGGCCGCGGTAGCGGACGCCCTGCATGACGTCGCCGTCGGTGACGCCGGTGGCGGAGAAGAAGACGTCCTCGCCAGAGCAAAGGTCGTTGGCGGTGAGGATGCGATCGAGTTCATAGCCAGCGTCGACCGCGGCGGCCCGCTCCTCGTCGTTACGCGGCCATAGGCGACCGAGCAGCTGTCCCCCCATCGACTTCAGCGCCGCCGCCGAGAGGACTCCCTCCGGCGTACCGCCGATCCCCCAGAGCAGGTCGACGGGAGAGCGGTCGCTGACCGCGAGCAGCGCCGCTGAGACGTCGCCGTCGGTGATCAGGCGGATGCGCCCGCCGGCCTCGCGCACTTCCCGCATCGCCTCCTCGTGGCGCGGGCGGTCGAGCATGACCACGGTGACATCGCCGACGCTGCCACCCTTGCGCTCGGCGATCAGCTTCAGGGTCTCGGGCAGTGGGCGGTCGAGATCGAGCAGGTCGGCGATCTCTTCTCCGCCGGCGATCTTTTCCATGTAGACGCAGGGACCGGGATCGAACATCGTCCCTCGCTCGGCCAGTGCAATCACGGCGAGAGCGCTGGGCATGCCGAGCGCGCAAAGTCGGGTCCCCTCGAGCGGGTCCACGGCGATGTCGACGACCGGTGGCGAGCCATCGCCGATCTGCTCGCCGTTGTAGAGCATCGGCGCCTCGTCCTTCTCCCCCTCGCCGATCACGACCACACCGTCCATCGAGACCGAGTCGAGGACGAAGCGCATCGCATCGACAGCCGCCTGATCGGCGGCGATCTTGTCGCCGCGCCCGACCCAGCGGGCGGCCGAGAGCGCCGCGGCCTCGGTGACGCGGACCAGCTCGAGGGCGAGGTTGCGATCGGGCTTGGCGGGAGAGGTCCCCTCCATCGGGGCCGCAGGCTATAGGGTCGCCGCATGCGTTGGGGACTGACTCTGCCGCTGCCGGGAACGCCGCTCACCGCACACGAGGATCTGGTCAAGCGGGCGGAGGCCGCCGGCTACACCGACCTTTGGAGCGGCGAGACCAATGGTCCCGACGGCTTCACGCCGCTGGCTCTGAGCGCGGCGTGGACGGAGCGGGCACGACTCGGCACCGGCATCGTCGGCGTCTTCCAGCGCGGCCCGGCGCTCTTGGCCCAGGAGGCAGCTGCGCTCGCCGACGCCTCCGGTGGGCGCTTCGTGCTCGGCATCGGCTCCTCCTCGGACCGGATCGTCGAAGGCTGGAACGGAATCCCCTTCGAGCGACCGCTGAGCAAGGTGCGCGAAACGCTCGACTTCCTGCAGCTGGCGCTCGCCGGCGAGCGCACGGCGAGCGGCTTCAAGCTGGAGACGGCGCCCGCGCAGCGCGTACCGATCGTGCTCGCGGCGCTGCGCGGCAAGATGCTCGAGCTGGCGGTCGAGCGCGCCGATGGAGCCTTCACCAACTTCCTGCCGCTCGGCGGCCTGCCAAAGGTGACGGCCCAGCTCGACGGCGCGCCCGAGGACTTCGAGCTGCTCTGCCGCTTCTTCTGCATACCCGGCGAGCGCGAGGCGGTCGAGCCGCTTGCCCGCTTCATGTTCTCCTCCTACATAACCGTGCCGGTCTACGCCGCCTTCTACCGCTGGCTCGGCTTCGGCGACGCGATCGACGCGATGATCGCGGCCTGGGAGGCGGGTGACCGGCAGGGAGCTGCGGCCGCCGCCCCCTGGGAGCTGATCGAGGAGATGTTCATCTTCGGCACCCCCGAGGAGATGAAGGCCAGGATCGGCGCCTTCGTCGAGGGCGGCGTGACGCTGCCGATCCTCACCCCGATTGCGACGCCCGACAAGCTCGGCGAGCTGATCGAGGCGCTCGCCCCGGCCTGAGCGTCAGAGGGGCCGGGCTAGGCTGAGTGCGTAGTCGCCCTCTCCGTCGGTGAACCAGCCGCTCATCTCGAGACCCGCCTCGACGTAAACCTCCTCCAGCCGCTCGCGGGTGAACTTGGACGAGATCTCTGTCCGCATCTCCTCTCCGTGGGCGAAGTCGACGGTCAGGTTGAGCTCCTCGAGGCGAACGGACTGGTCCGTCAACGAGCGCAGGCGGATGTCCATACGAGCCTCGGCCTCGTCGTAACGGGCAACGTGCTCGAAGGCATCGAGGTCGAAGTCGGCGCCGAGCTCCCGGTTGAGGACCAGCAACACGTTCTTGTTGAACTCCGCGGTGACGCCGCTGGCGTCGTCGTAAGCGGCCTCGAGGCGACCGCGGTCCTTGACCAAGTCGGTGCCGAGCAGCAGTCGGTCACCCGGCTCCATCAGCGCCGCGAGCCGGACGAGGAAGTCGCGGCGCGCGTCGGGGTAGAGGTTGCCGATCGTGCCGCCGAGGAAGGCGACGAGCCGACCGTCACCTCCGTCCGGGATCCGCTCCAGGTGGTGCTCGAAGTCGCAGACGAGACCGCGGACGACGAGGCCCGGGTACTCCCGGACGAGCGACTCGGCGGTCTCGTGCGTGATCTCCTCGGAGATGTCGACCGGGACGTAGGTGTGCAGGCAGCCGGCGTCGCGCATCGCGCTCAGCAGGTGCCGCGTCTTGGCGGCCGAACCGGAACCGAGCTCGACGAGAGTGCGGGGAGCGCCCGCCGCCGCGATGATCTCGTCGGCCCGCTCGACGAGGATCGCCCGCTCGGCGCGGGTTGGGTAGTACTCGGGCAGGTCGGTGATCTGCTCGAACAACTGCGAGCCGCGGTCGTCGTAGAAGTACTTCGGCGCCAGCTCCTTGGGATCGGCCGAGAGGCCGACGAGAACGTCGCGACGCATCGTCGCCGCTGTGTCGGCATCGAGGTGGACCTCGATCGCGATCATCGGGGTGCGTCCTTCGCGCAGCGGATCCCGGCGAAGATCTGGCGGCGATCGGGCAGATCCCAGTTGCGGAAGCTGGGCCGCATCACGTTGCGAGCCGTCGCCCAGGAACCACCGCGCAGCACCTTGTAGGTGTCGCCGAAGAAGGCCTGCGAATACTCGCGGTAGGGAAACGGCTCGAAGCCGGGATAGGCGAGGAAGTTCGACGACGTCCACTCCCAGGCCTGGCCGACGGCGGCCAGCTCGTCGTGTGCCACCTCCCACTCGTACTCGGTCGGCAGGCGCTTGCCAGCCCAGCGGGCGAAGGCATCGGCCTCGTGCCAAGAGACATGGAGGACGGGATGGGACGGGTCGACCGGCACGCGGCGCCCCGCCGTCGTCAGCATCCATCCTTCGGAGTCGCGCTCCCAGTACATCGGGGGCTCGGCGCCGGTGTCCTCCATGTAGGCGATGTACGCGGCGTTGGCGACCGGGGTTCGATCGATCTCGAACGCGGCCAGCTCCACCGTGTGCCGGGGCCGCTCGTTGTCGTAGGCGAACCCCTGAGCTGAGGCCCCAATCTCGTAGCTGCCAGCGTCGACGCGTATGGTCTCGGCACCTCCGGCATCTCCCGCCCGGACAAGCGCCGGGCTAATTAGCCCGGCGCTTTGAGTATCCGCCCGTTCGGGAGATGCCGGAGGCGCCGGTCCAGGTTCGATTGCCATCGGCAGCTCGTACCCCTCCACCATCATCAAGAGCTGCAGCATGGTCTCGTTGTGCTGCTGCTCGTGGGCGATCAGCATCTCGTAGACGAAGCCGTCGCGCAGCAGCGGGCTCTCGGCGTCCGGGCCGATCTCGACCTCGTCCAGCACGTCGAGGGTTCGCTCACGGACATCCGCAAGGTAGTCGCGCAGCTCGGCGTCGCGCAGGATCGGCAGCTCGCCTCGGGTGCGGCGTGGGTTCTCGATCGCGTCGTAGAAGCGGCCGAGCTCCCCGTGCAACGGCTCGCGACCACCGACGGTCTGCACCAGCCAGAGCTCCTCGAAGTTGGCGATGTGCCCGAGGTCCCAGGCAAGCGGGCTGAGGAGCGGCGAGTAAACGCGGTTGAGCTGCTCGTCGTCAAGCTCCGCGATCAGCTCCAGCGTGCGCTCGCGCGCATCGGCGAGACGGCTGGCAATCGCTTCCTTGGAACTGGACGTCACCTCGGTGGCGATGGGCAGACCATAGCGCTACCCGCTTACCGGGATGTGAACTTCAAAAGAATTCGATCGGTGCGGCGAGCGCTTGTTAGCGCTTGCTGAAGCGCAGCATCTGCTGGTTGCGCGGGTGGTCCCAGTCGCCCACCAGCTCGACGTCGAGCGAGGAGCCCTCGACGGCCCAGCGGAAGACGTCGGGGTCGTAGTGGAACGGGTCCGCGTCGGGGTGCGTCGTCACCGTCTCCGACTGCCGCAAGGGCTCCGTGTTGAGCCGCGGCCCGGGGTGTTTGAAGAAGGTGGCGTAAAAGCGCCCCCCGGGCTGGAGGACGCGCTCGATCTCGGCGAGGCATCGCATGATCGTGTTCAGGGGCAGGTGGGTGAAAACGCTCTGCGCGATCGCGAAGTCGAACTGCTGCCCGAAGCGCTCGAACCGGAAGGCGTCGTCCTGCAGCAGCCGTGCGGAATCGGGGTCCAGGCCGGCAGCTTCGAGCTCCTTGCGACCGGCGTCGAGAAGGGGCTGCTGGATGTCAAGGCCGTGGTAGTGGCCTGGATCGAGGTAGCGGACGAAGTGAATGCCGCCGCGCAGGCTGCCGCAGCCGACGTCGAGGAAATGGTGATCGGGCCGCAGGCCCTGCTCGACGAGGTACTCGAACTGCTTCTCACCCATCTGGCCCCAGAGGCCGCCAACGACCGCGCGGTGGTCGAACTTGCGCCGCCCGACCAGCCGCCTGACTCGACCCCCCCACGTCATCGCGAGAAGCATATGCGACCCCCGGTCAGTCGGTTCTGCTGGCCTCGGGATCGAACCAGGCGCGCTTGCGCCACGGGGGAGCGATGGCAAAGTGGGCGCGGCTGGTCGCGGCGATCGCCTCGAGGGGGATGAGATGGACCGAGTGGCCGCGAGCGAGACGTTCGAAGTGGACGATGCCGGTGACGCTGCCGGCGTGGCTGCCCCCGGAGACGGCCAGCAGGTGAGTCTCGGGGCCCCAGCCGTTCTCCCCACGCAGGCCGACCGCTTCCTCGGCGTCCTTGACCGGGGTCAGGCCGATGTCGGATGCCCAGCCGCCGACCGGTCCGGACCGGCTGTTGAAGCCGTCGTGGGAAGAAGCCCGTGCGTCGACCGAGCCATCCGGGCGAATGCGGATTTGGACTCCCTCCCAGTCATCGCGGTGGTAGCCCTTTGCGCCAACGACGGGGATGCCGCGCAGCGTTGCCGAATCCGCGTAGTAGGTCCAGTACTGGATGTAGAGATTGCCGCGCCGCGGGCCCGAGCAATCGATGCCGGCTGCCTCGGAGCGCTCGGCGGCATCGGGCCTGCAGTCGACGACATGGACGAAGGCGGTCAGGGGAAGGCCCGCGTCGGTGCGGCGGACGAACCCGCGGTGCGGCGCATCGCCACAGTCCGTCACGCGACAGCGGCGGAAGTCGACAGGAACCGCCCGCGAACCTCGCTCGAAGAGGATCGTCGGCATGTGCTCCCGCACGAGCTTGCCGACTTCCGTCCCGTAGGCGGCGATCAACGCCGGTTCGTCGCCGCAACCGTCGGCGATCGCCGCCGCGCAGAGGATGCGCGACGCGATCGCCTTGGCGAGAGCCGCCCCCGGCACGCGCGCCCCGGCCGCGAGCAATCCGACGAACAGCAGGCAGGTGAGGCACACGAGCCCAACCCACTCCACCGTCCCCTGTCCCCGCTCGCCTCGACGCATGCACCCTTAAGGCGCATCGAAGCTTTCCTCTCCCCCAAGGTGGAGCTTGGCAGCGGAGATCCAGCACCGCCACGGACAATGGGCGCCGACGGGTGTCCCTCCTCAGGAACTCCCGCGAAGCGGCCTGGGGAGGGACACCCGTCGGCGCCCTACCCCCACGCTCAGAGCTGCTGAATCTCCGCCGCGATGTCCGCCGCGGCCTGCTTGGCATCGGCGAAGAGCATCGAGGTGTTCGGTTCGTAGAAGAGGTCGTTGTCGATGCCGGCGAAGCCGGGGCTGAGCGAGCGCTTGATCACGATCACCTGCTGGGCCTCGGAGACCTCGATGATCGGCATGCCGGCGATTGGGCTGTCGGGGTCGTTCTTCGCCGCCGGATTGGTCACGTCGTTGGCGCCGACGACCACCGCGACGTCGGTGCGCGGCATCTCCGGGTTGATCTCCTCCATCTCCTTCAGCTGCTCGTAGGGCACGTCGGCCTCGGCGAGGAGAACGTTCATGTGACCTGGCATACGGCCCGCGACCGGGTGGATCGCGTAGTTGACCGTGACGCCGCGCTTCTCCAGCTCGTCGGCGACCTCCTTGATCGCGTGCTGGGCCTGGGCAACGGCGAGGCCGTAGCCGGGAACGACTACGACCGAGTCGGCGTAGGCGAGCTTGATCGCCGCGTCCTGGGCCCCGATCGAGACATGCGGGCGCTCCTCACCCGTCCCAGCGGCACCGCCCGCCGGCGCCCCGCCGAAACCGGCGAAGAGGATGTTGCCGACCGAGCGGTTCATCGCGGTCGCCATCTCCAGAGTGAGGATCGTTCCCGAGGAGCCGACCAGGGTGCCGGCGACGATCAGCGCGACGTTGTCGAGCGCAAAGCCTGCGGCGGCGGCGGAGAGACCGGTGAAGGCGTTGAGCAGCGAGATCACGACCGGCATGTCGGCGCCGCCGATCGGCAGCACGACGAGGTTGCCGAGCAGCGCGGCCGCGATCAGGACCGCGATGAAGATCCCCTGCGAGGGATCGCTGTTGTTGACGGCGATGTCGACGCAGGCGGCGACGATCCCGATCAGCAGCACGGCGTTGATCACCTGCTGGCCGGGCACCGCGAGTGGCCGGGTCGGGATCAGGTCCTGGAGCTTGGCGAAGGCGATGTTCGAGCCCCAGAAGGAGACCGAGCCGACCACGCCGGCAAAGAGAACGGGGATCAGGGTGTCAAGCGGAATTTCCTCGCCGAGCGAGATCCCGTGGCGGATCTCCGACCAGGCGATCAGGGCGACCGCGCCGCCGCCGACCCCGTTGTAGAGGGCGACCATCTGCGGCATCTCGGTCATCTGCACGCGGATCGAGGCGATCACGCCGATCGCGCTGCCGATGCCGAGGCCGAGCGCGATCAGGCCCCAGTTGCCGATCCCGTCGAGCAGCAGCGTGGTGACGACCGCGATGGCCATGCCGCCCGCCGCGATCAGGTTGCCGCGCTTGGCGGTGGTCGGGTGCGTGCCCTGCTTGATCCCGATGATGAACAACGAGAAGGCGACGATGTAGAGCGCAGTGGCGGCGTCGCCGCCCGGCTTCAGCACGGCCTCGACCATCAGGTGCCGCCCTTCCCGTCGCCCTCGCCCTTCGGCTTCGGTTTTCGCGAGAACATGCCGAGCATCCGGTCGGTGACCAAGAAGCCGCCGACGATGTTGATCGCGCCGAAGGCGATCGCGATCGTGCCGATGATGTACTCGAGCGGATCGTCGGCGTAGCCGACGACGATCAGGCCGCCGAGCATGACGATGCCGTGGATCGCGTTGGTCTGCGACATCAGCGGCGTGTGCAGCGTCGTCGGCACCTTCGAGATCACCTCGAAGCCGACGAAGACGGCGAGCACGAAGATCGTGATCTCGGTCATCAAGCTCATGCGTCCCTCCCCGCCGCGCGCTCGTTCTTGATCGCGCCGCCATGCGTGATGCAGGCGGCGGCGACGATGTCGTCCTCGAAGTCGAGGTTCAGCTCGCCCTCCTCGCCGACGATCAGGCCGAGCAGGTTCTCCAGGTTCTTGGCGTAGAGCTGCGAGGCCGGCGCCGGCATCTCGCTCGCCAAATTGCGTGGGCCGATCACCTTGACGCCGTTCTCGATCACCGTCTCTCCCGGCTTGGTCAGCTCGCAGTTGCCGCCGGTCTCAGCGGCGAGGTCGACGATCACCGAGCCGGGCTGCATGCTGCGCGCCGCCTCGGCGGTGATCAGCAGCGGGGCCGGGCGGCCCGGGATCGCCGCCGTGGTGATGATCAGGTCCTGCCTGGCGGCGTTCTCGCCGAGCGCATCGCGCACCTGCGCGTTCTCCTCGTCGGTGAGCGGTCGGGCGTAGCCGCCCTCGCCCTCGGCGTCGGGGATGAAGTCCAGTTCCAGCGGCCGACCGCCGAGCGAGGCGATCTGCTCCCAGGCGGCGCGGCGAATGTCGAAGCCGGTGACGATCGCGCCAAGCCGCTTCGCGGTGGCGACGGCCTGCAGCCCGGCGACGCCGGCGCCGAGCACCAGCACCTTTGCCGGCGGCACCGTGCCGGCGGCCGTGGTCATCATGCCGAAGAAGCGACCCGACTCGCGGGCGCCGATCAGCGTCGCGGCGTAGCCGGCGGCGGCGGCCTGTGAGGAGAGGGCGTCCATCGCCTGGGCACGCGTCGTGCGCGGGATCGCCTCCATCGCGAAGCTGGTGACGCCGGCCTGCGCCAGCGCCTTGTTGGTCTCGGCCGCAGTCCACGGCGAGAGGTGGCCGATCATCACCTGACCGGATTTGAGACGACCTATCTCGGCGGCGGAAGGGGCGGCGACGCGGAGGACGACGTCGGCGCCCCACGTAACCTCTCCCTCGACGACCTCGGCCCCCGCCTCCTCGTACTGGGAGTCGGGGTGGCCGGCGGCCTCGCCGGCGCCCTTCTCGACGACGACGTCGACCTTCTCGTGGGCGGCGAGGGACTTGACCACGTCAGGGACGAGCGCGACCCGGCGCTCCCCCTCGGCGGTCTCTTTCGGTACTCCGATCTTCATCAGATGCGGCGGCGGAGACTACGCGATGAGCGCCGCTAGGCGCTGCAACGTATGCAGCTGCTGGTCGCGCTCGGCGTGGACGGGCGAGACGATCAGGCGGTCGATGCCGGCACCGCGGAAGCGCTCCACGCGCTCCGCGACCTCGGCCTCGCTGCCGACCAGCGAGGTCGCCTCGACCACCGCGTCGGGAACCGCCTCGAAGGCTCCCGCCCGGTCGCCCTCCTGAAAGCGGCGCTGGACCTCGTCGGCGACGTCGCCGAAGCCGAAGCGGTGCGCGAGGTCGACGTAGAAGTTCGTCTTCTTGCTGCCCATGCCGCCGAAGTAGAGGACGAGGCCGGCCTTGACAACCGCCTTCGCGGCCTCCTGGTCGCCATCGATCGCGACCTGCAGCGACGGGGAAACCTCGAGGTCGGAGCGCTGCCGCCCGCCCTTGGCGAAGCCCGCCTCCAGGTGCTCCCCCCAGGTCTGCTCGAAGGCGTCGACGCTGAAGAAGATCGGGATCCAGCCGTCGGCGATCTCGGCTGCCATCTCCACCGACTTGCGCCCGATCGCACCGACGAAGATGGGAATCCGGTTGCGCTCGGGGTGGAAGTTGAGCTTCAGCGCCTTGCCCTCGCCCCCGGGCAGCGGCAGCCGGTAGTGCTCGCCCTGGTGGTCGACCGGTCCTTCGCGGGCGACGATCTCGCGCACGACTTCGATGTACTCGCGCGTGCGCCCCCACGGCTTCGCGTAGGGGACGCCGTACCAGCCTTCGGAGACCTGCGGGCCGGACGGCCCGAAGCCGAACATGAAGCGGCCGCCGGAGAGCTTGTCGATCGTCGCCCCGGCCATCGCCGCGGCGGCAGGCGGTCGTGCCGGCACCTGCATGATCGCGGCGCCGAGCTTGATCTTCGAGGTCTGCCCGGCAAGCCAGGCGAGCACGCTGACCACGTCGGAGCCGTAGGACTCGGCCGCCCAGACCGACTCGTAACCCGCCTCCTCGGCAGCACGCACGACCTCGAGCGCATCCTCGCCGGCCGGGCCGATGCCCCAGTAGCCGAGGTTCAGTCCTAGCTTCAATCCCTCCGCCATCCGGCGCCCACCCTATTGAATAGGCAGTGATGACGGATGCGGCGATCGAGAGAGGGCTCTCCAACGCCACGGCGGCGAAGCGGCTGCGTGAGCTTGGCTCGCCGCCCGAGACCTCCTCGCGCTCGACCTCGAGCATCGTCGCCGGCAACGTCTTCACGCTCTTCAACGCGATCATCGGCGCCTTCTTCGTCCTCGACCTCGGGCTCGGCCTCTACGCCGACTCGCTCTTCGGCCTGATCGCGGTGATCAACTCCTACATCGGCATCCGACAGGAGCTGAAGGCAAAGCGCACGCTCGACGAGCTCGCCGTGCTGGTCGCCCCCCACGCCAAGGTGGTGCGCGACGGCGCCGTCGTCAGCCTGCTCGCCGAGGAGATCGTCCCCGGCGACGTGATCGCGGTCGAGCCCGGCGACCAGCTCGTCGCCGACGGCGAGGTGATCCGGACGCGGGGGATGACGATCGACGAGTCGCTGCTGACCGGCGAGTCCGACGGTGTGCGCAAGGGGCTCGGCGAGCGCGCCCTCTCCGGCTCCTTCTGCATCAGCGGCTCCGGCTACTACGTGGCCGACGCGGTGCGCGAGGAGAGCTACGCCGGCCGCCTCGCCGGCGAGGCACGCGCCTTCCGCCACCCCCCTTCGCCGCTGCAGGGAGAGGTCAACCAGGTGATCGTCGCTTGCCTCTACGTGATGGCGCCGCTCGCCGTGCTCCTGATCCTGACCCTGAAGCTGCGCAGCACCGGGATCGAAGAGGCGGCGCAGACGGCCACCGCCGGCCTGGTCACGCTGGTGCCCGAGGGCCTGGTGCTGCTGATGAGCGTCACCTTCGCCGTTGCCGCCGTGCGGCTGGCCAACAAGAAAACGCTGGTTCAGCAGATGAGCGCGACCGAGAGCCTCGCCGCGGTCGACACGATCTGCGTCGACAAGACCGGCACGCTGACCGACGGTGAGCTGCGCCTGGTCGGGGTCGAGGTCGCCGAGGGGCTGGAGCCGACGGCCGCGCACGCCGCACTCGCCCGCTTCGCCGCCAGCGCCGGCGACCGCAATCGCACCCTGGAGACGATCGCCGAGCACTACCCCGGCGAGGCGGCGCGGGTGAGCGGCGAGGTGCCCTTCTCCTCGGAGTGGAAGTGGAGCGGCCTGCGCATCGGCTCGACCAGCTACGTGCTCGGCGCGCCCGACGTGCTCTCGACCGCCGGCGCCCTGACGCTGCCGCCCGGGCTGGCGCGGCGACTGGGCCAGGAGACCGCAGCCGGGCGCCGCGTCGTCGCCTTCGGCGAAGCGAGCGAGCCGCTGCCGGCCGAGCCCTCCGAACAGGCCGCGCCCCGCCTCGCCCCGGTGGCACTGGTCGTGCTGGAGGAGACGCTGCGACCAGACGCCGCCGCGACCGTCGCCACGATGCGCGACGAGAACGTCGACCTGAAGCTGATCTCGGGCGACGCGAAGGCGACGGTGACGGCGGTGGCGCAGGCGGTAGGCGTACCGGCCGAGGCCGGTGTGATCGAGGGGACCGAACTGCCCGAGGAGCGTGAGGCGCTCGCCGAAGCGGCGCTCCGCAACACCGTCTTCTGCAGGATCAAGCCTGAGCAGAAGCGCGACCTGGTCGCGGCGCTGGCGGACTCGGGACGCTACGCGGCGATGATCGGCGACGGAGTCAACGACGTGCCGGCGCTGAAGCGAGCACGGCTGGCCGTCGCGATGGGCTCCGGCGCCCAGGTCACCAAGGGGGTCGCCGACGTCGTCCTGCTCGACGACGAGTTCGCCCGCCTGCCGGAGGCGGTCGGCGAGGGCCGTCGCATCGCCCGCAACATCCACCGTCTCGGGCGCCTCTACCTGACCAAGACCGTCTACGCGGCGGCGCTGATCCTGCTCGTCGCCATCCCCGGCTTCGCCTTTCCCTTCCTCCCCCGCCACCTCACCCTCGCCGCCTTCCTGACGATCGGCATCCCCTCCTTCGTGCTCGCCCTGGCGCCCTCGGACGGCCCGCTCTACCGCGGTCGGCTGCTGCGCGCCCTGGCCGCCTTCGCCGTGCCGGCGGGGATCGCGACCGCGCTCGGCTCGATCCTCTCCTTCTTCCTCGTCGACACGGTCTTCGGCGGCAGCCTCGAGGCGGGCCGCACGGCGGCGACCACGACCCTGATCGTGCTCGGCCTCAGCTTCGTCCTCCTGCTCGAGCGCGGGCCGGGACGCGAGCACATCGCGATCCAGAGCAACATGCTGGGGATGGTTCTCGCCCTCGGCGGCCTCTTCGCCGGGATCCTCGCGATCGGGCCGCTGAGGGAATTCTTCGACATGGTGCTGCTCGATTCCGCGCAGTGGTTCCTCGCCCTGCTCTCGGCGGCCGCGGGGCTCGCCATCGCCAGCACGCTCTGGCGACTGCCGCAGGTGGAAGCGCTGGAAGCGCTGGTCAGTCCCGAGGCGGAAGCACGAACTGGCTGACGATCAGGTTCGCCGCGAGGCGCGGCTCGCAGCCCTCGCGGCGGCGATCGATCTTGACCTCGATTACGACAGTGCTCTTACCGGTGTGCAGCGGCACGCCGGTGGCGACTATCTCGTCGCCGAGCAGGCCGGCGGCGAAGACGTTGAGCTTCAGCTCGATCGTCGTGAAGTTGTGGCGCGGCGGGATGTTGCGGAAGGTGGCCCAGGCGGCGACGGTGTCGCCGAGGGCGGTCCAGACGCCGCCGTGGACATAGCCGCCCGGGTGCAGGTGGCGTTTGTCGACGACGATGCGGCCGCTGGCGTGGTCCTTCTCGATCTCCAGCGCCTCGATCCCGAGGTCGCCGGGAAAGCTCCCCGGCAGGAAGGCGCGGACGTGGTGCGGTTCGAGCACCGAGCGGTCCGAGGGTGGTGGCTCGCTCATGGCGAGAGAGCGTATGCACCGGGCACGAGGCGCGCCGTACGGCGCCGGTAGGCGCTCCACGTCCAGGGCCACTGGCTGGGGTCGGCGCCGTTCTCGTCGACGTACCAGTTGCTGCAACCGCTGTGCCAGACGGTCTTGGCGAGGGCGGCACGCAGCTCGCGGTCGAAGGCCTCGGCGGCGTCGGGCCGCACCTCGATCCGAGACGAGCCCCTCACCTCCAACTCGCGCAGGGCGGCGAGCAGGTGGCCGATCCCGCACTCGAGCGTGTTGACGACCGAACCGGTGCCGCCGTTCGTGTTCGGGCCGTAGAGCAGGAACATGTTGGGGAAGTCGGGCACGGTCAGGCCGAGGTAGGCGCGCGGAACCCCGCCCCACTCCTCAGCCAGGGTGCGCCCGCCGCGGCCGGCGATCTCCATCGGAGCGACGAAGGCGTGACTGGCGAAGCCGGTGGCGAGGACGATGACGTCGGCGGGGCGCTCGCTGCCGGTCGCGTCGCGGACGCCGGTCGCGGTCACCGCCTCGACCCCCTCGGCGACCAGCTCGACGTTGGGCCTGGTCAGGGTGGGGTACCAGTCGTCGGTCAGCATGATCCGCTTGCAGCCGATCTCGTCGCTCGGGGTGACCTTGCGGCGCAGCTCGGGGTCGGAGATCGCGGATGTGATCTGGCGCTTGCCGATCGTGCGCAGGACCGGCAGCAGCCAGCGCTGGCTGGTCATCGCCGCGGCGCCGAACTCGTTGAAGGCGAAGACCGAAGCTCGGTCGAGGCGGCGCAGGGCCGGGAAGCGCTTGAAGGCGGCCCGCGCCAGCGGCGAGTACTCGCGGTCGCCCTTGGGGAAGGTCCAGCCCGGCGAGCGCTGGTAGATATCGAGCTTGGCGACTTCCGGCTGGATCGCCGGCACGACCTGGATCGCGCTGCAGCCGCTGCCGATCACGGCGACCCGCTTGCCGGCGAGCTCGACGTCGTGGCGCCACTCGGCGGTGTGGAAGGCGGGACCCTCGAACTCGCCGAGGCCGGGGAGCTTCGGCACCTTCGGTACCGAGAGCTGGCCGCAGGCGGTGACGAGGAAGTCGGCCTCGTGCGGACCGGCGCTCGTCTGCAGCCGCCAGCGCCCACGCTCCTCGTCCCAGTCGGCGCTCTGCACCTCGGTGCCGGTGCGGATCTTGTCGAGCACGCCGAAGCGGCGGGCGACGCCTTCGACGTAGGCGCGGATCTCACTTCCCGGCGAGTAGCGGCGCGACCAGCTATTGGGCGCGAAGGAGTACTCGTAGAGGTGCGAGGGAATGTCGCAGGCGGCGCCCGGATAGGTGTTGTGCTGCCAGACGCCGCCGACCCGCTCGCCCTTCTCGAAGACGGTGACGTCCTCATAGCCCTCGCGGCGCAGCATCGCCGCGGCGCCGACGCCGCCGAAGCCTCCGCCGACGACCGCGATCGACGGCCGCCCGCTCATACCCCGAAGCCCTCGAGCCCGAAGTCGCCGAAGGGCTCGTCGCGCTCGCGCACCGCCTCCTTGAAGCCGCCCTCGGCGGCGCGGCGGACGAAGCCGTGGCCCTCCTCGGTGTGGCGGGCAACCCCGTCGAAGAAGGTGCCGAGGAGCTGCGTCTGGTGCAGGCCCTGGGCGTAGAGGCTCTGGTTGACGAGCATCTTCATCATCACCAGCTGGTTGATCGGCATCCGCGCAACACGCTCCAGCAGCGCCTCGAAGCGCTCGTCGAGCTCGGCGGCCGGCGCCGCCTCGGTCGCCAGGCCCCACTCGACCGCCTGCGCGCCGGTCAGCGAGTCGCCGGTCAGCAGCAGGCGCTTGGCCCGCATCGGCCCAACCCGCGCGGCCCAGAGCGCCGTCGTCGGCGAGCCCCAGACGCGCGCCGGCGGGTAGCCGATCTTCGCGTCCTCGGCGATCACCAACAGGTCGGAGCAGAGCGCCATGTCGGTGCCGCCGGCTACGCAGTAGCCATGCACCTTGCAGAGCACCGGCTTCTCGGAGTGGAAGAGGCTCATGAAGCCGCGCACGTTGCGCCACATGAACTGGAAGTCCGTCACCGGATCCCAATTCGAATTCGGCATGTGGTTGGCCCCGATCGTCGCCGGGTCGACGGGCGAGCCCGCCGGAGCCTCCACCCCGCCCAGCTCGCTCATATCCCCCTCGGCCGATGCCACGAGGTCATATCCGCCACAGAAGCCCGACCCGTTCCCGGCGAGCGCGATCGCGTGCACCGCCGGGTCGAGGTTCGCCCGCTCGACGCACTCGGCGATCTCAGCCGGCATCCGCGCCGTGATCCCGTTCCCCCGCCCTGGCCTATCGAGGGTTATCCGCGCGACCCGATCATCGGTCTCATAAGTGAGGGTCGTCAGGTCCATTGATTGTTTGTCACGTTAGTCGGCTATACGCCGGCTAACGTGACAAGTCCGCCTCAGCTCATGCGCTCGACGATCATCGCCTTGCCCTGACCCCCGGCGACGCACATGGTCTCGATCCCGACCTGCAGATCGTCGGTCTCCATCGCGTTGAGCAGGGTTCCCATGATGCGGGCGCCGGTCATGCCGAAGGGATGACCGAGGGCGATCGCGCCGCCGTGCGTGTTGAGCTTCTCCAGCGGGATGTCGCACTCGTCCATGATCGGGATCACCTGGGCGGCGAAGGCCTCGTTGAGCTCAACCGTGTCGACGTCGTCGATCGTCATTCCGGCCCGCTCCAGCACCTTCTTGATCGCGCCGATCGGGGCGACCCCCATGTACTCGGGCTCGTTGCCCCAGGTTGCGGCGGTGACGATGCGGGCACGCGGCGTCAGCCCCAGCTCCTTGGCCTTGGTGTCGCTCATCAGCAGCACCGCAGCGGCGCCGTCGTTGAGCGGGCAAGAGTTGCCGGCCGTGACCCCGCCGCCGCCAAATGCCTCAGGCAGTTCTGAGAGCTTCTCCAGGGTCGAGGAAGCGCGCGGGCCGTCGTCTTTGGCGACCTCGGTGCCGTCGGGCAGCTTCACCGGGACGATCTCGCGGTCGAAGAAACCGTCCTCCTGCGACTTGACCGCCAGTTCCTGCGAACGCTGGGCGAACTTGTCCATGTCGGCGCGGCTCACCTCGTAACGCTCGGCGACATTGACCGCGGTCAGGCCCATGTCGATGTAGGCGTTGGGCTGGCCGTTCTCGCCGATCAGATTCGGGTTGCGGTCATCGGCGCCGGCCGGCTCGGTGCGCTCGTTGTAGCGGCTGACCCACTCGACGCCGGCGGCGATGTAGACGTCGCCCTCGCCGGCCTTGATCGCATTGCCGGCGTGACGGATCGCGTCGAGGCTTGACGAGCAGTAGCGCGAGACGGTGACCCCGTTGACCTCCTGCGGCAGCTTCTCGGAGAGCAGCGAGACGATGCGACCGATGTTGAACGCCTGCAGGCCCTGCGGCATGCCGCAGCCGCAGAAGAGGTCTTCGACCGACGCAGGATCGACCTGCGGGTTTCGCTCCAGCAGCTTGTCGACGACGTAAGCGGTCGTCTCATCGGGGCGAAGCTGGGCCAGCGAGCCCTTGAAGGCACGACCGATCGGCGTGCGGACGGTGTCGACGATTACTGCCTCGGGCATCGGGTTCTCTCCTTGCGAGCGGGTGGGAAGTGCGGGCCGCAGGGTAGTGGATCGCGAGCAGAGCTCCGCCGCAGGCTTTAGGTTTTGGGCCATGTCGCTGGACGGGCTGCGAGCGTGGATTGGCGAGGTCGAGCGCCAACTCGGCATGCGCACGCGGGTTTTCCTTGTTCTGGTCGCAATCGCGGTGGGCGGCGCGGGCACCGCGATCTACCTGGCCGTCGAAGCGCAAAACGATCAGGTGGGCAAGGATGACCTGCAGGCGGTCGAAAGCACGCTGCAGGCACGGATCGAAGCGCTGGAAGCAAACGCGACGACCGGCACGAGCGAAGCTGGCGGCGGCAACGCGGCGCTCGAAGCCCAGCTTCGACAGCTACAGGCGAAGGTCGAAACGCTGGAAAGCACCGACCAGAACCCAGAACGAAACAAGGATCAGGGCTCGAAAAGCGGCGGCGAGCAGGCCCCGCAGAACAACGAAGATGAAAACAACTCCAAGCCCTAGTTAGTGCGAAATCGCACGTTCTCGCCCCTCGTCGTCCCCTGACTGCGTTACATTCGCCGGAATTCGATCTCGCGTGCGATCGCGAGCTCTGCCGGCAAGCCGGCGAAAGGAGACCCAGATGCCCGAGGGTTACTGCGTCAAGGAGCGTAAGAAGGTCGAGATCAAAGACGCGAAGCAGGTGACGATGAAAAACGGTCGCCCCGCGATCCAGGGCGTGTGCCCGGACTGCGGCACGAAAATCTTCAAGATCGGAAAACTCTAGGAGGGTCGCCACTCCAGCCCCGCCGCGGCGGGACCTCCGCCGCGGCAAGGTCGATGCACTTTGGCTGCGTAGAGCCTAAGTGATCCATGTCACGTAGTTGGCAGCGCCTGGGTTCGAAGGTATCCGTCCCGTTTTGGGGCGCGGTACCTCGTCTGTGAACTCTGTCTGTGCTGATCTCAACTATCTCTAAAGTTTCAAACGTGACGCAGAAGCCACTCGAGCTGATCCTGGCTCGCAACCTGATGTCTGCGCTCTCGACCCCGGCCTTTCTGGTCGACGAGGGCGGCGTCCTCGTCTTCTACAACGAGGCCGCCGGGATCATGCTCGGCAAGCGCTTCGAGGAATTGGGGACCGTGGGACCCGAAGAGTGGGGCTCGCTCTTCGGCCCCTTCGACGAGGCGGGCGAGCCGATCCCCTACGACGAGCTTCCCCTGGTGGTCGCCGTGCGCAACGGCCGCCCCGCCCATGCCAACTTCGAGATCAGCTCCGCCGACGGCACCCATCACAGCGTCGAGGCCTCGGCCTTCCCGATCCTCACGGCGCACGGCTCCCAGGGAGCAATCGCCGTCTTCTGGCCCGCCGCGAGCAACGGGAGCGCCGGCTGAGATGAAGGTCAAGCTCTGGGGAACGCGCGGCTCGATCCCTTCCCCGGGGCCGGAGACGATCCGCTACGGAGGCAATACCTCCTGCGTCGGCGTCACCCTTTCTGACGGCTCGATGCTGGCGCTCGACGCCGGCACGGGCATCCGCAGCCTCGGCAACGCCCTGGCAGCCGAGCCGACTCGGCTGCACATCCTGCTCACCCACCTTCATCTCGACCACATCCAGGGGCTCGTCTTCTTCGCCCCGGCCTTCCGCGCCCAGACCGAGATCGTGATTTGGGGCCCGAGCTCGCCGGAGGCGTCGCTGCGCGATCGCATCTCCCGCTACATCTCGGCGCCGCTGTCGCCGGTCGAGGTTCGCGAGCTGCCCTGCGATGTCTCCTTCCGCCACTGTCCGCAGACGGAGTGGGAGATCGGGCCGGCCCGCATTCGGGCCGCCTCCGTCGCCCACCGCGGTCCGACGCTCGGCTATCGCATCGACGACGCCGGCTCGTCGCTCGCCTACATCCCCGACCACGAGCCCGCCCTCGGTGCCGACATCGACACGCTGGAGGACGAGTGGATCTCGGGTCTCGGCCTGGCCCACAACGCGTCGCTGCTGATTCACGACGGCCAGTACACCGACGACGAGTATCCCGATCACCTCGGTTGGGGTCACTCCTCGCTCTCGCACGCGATCTCGTTCGCACGTCGCGCCGAGGCGGAGCGGACACTGCTCTTCCACCACGATCCCATGCACTCGGATGCTCAACTCGACGAATTCGCACAAGGAGCACGGGAGCGATGGCGGGCGCTCGGGGGCGATCCCGACCGGATCGAGCTGGCGATGGAGCGGGCCGAGTACGAGCTGCCGGTCCACACCGCGCTTGCAAGCTGACTGCCAGGACACGGGCGGACTCGCGGCGGGCGCTACGCTGCGATCCGGATGTCGGCGACCCCAGGGATCGAGGCCGCGGCCGAGCGATCGGCGCTGGTCAAACACGCCCTCGAAATGGCCCATCGTGCGCACTCGGGGCAACTGCGGCGCGGCAGCGACGGTCGCCCCTATATCGACCACCCGCTGGCCGTCGCCGAAGTGCTGCTCGATCACGACTACGGCGACGAGGTGCTCGCCGCTGCGCTCCTCCACGACGTAGTCGAGAAGAGCGAAATCGAAATCGGTGAGATACGCGAGGGCTTTGGCGATCGCGTGGCCGACCTGGTCGAAGCGCTGACCGAAGACGAGAAGATCGCCGATTACGTCGAGCGCAAGGAGGAGCACCGCGAGCGGGTCGCGCGAGCCGGCGGCGACGCGCTGGCGATCTTCGCCGCTGACAAACGGACCAACGTGGCGATGCTGCGCGAGGCCTACGCCCTGATCGGCGAGGGGGTCAGCGACGAACTGGGGGTCTCCCTCGACCTGAAGATCTTCATCTGGGAGAACGACCTCGAAATGCTCTTCGACCAGTGCGACGAAATGCCGCTCACCGGCGAGCTGGCCGACGAGATGATCGGGCTCTGGGGCGACCGGTTCAAGTCCGTGCGTTACCAGTCAGACTGAGCCGCCGCCGCAACGGCATCACGTACCAGACGACGACGAAGGCGGCAGCCGCGAGGACGCCGACGATCACGGTGACGATGCCGCCGAAGAGGACGTCGGTGATCAGCACGATCGCGCCGGTCATCGCCAGGGCGAGGAAGGTCAGGCCGGCGATCGTGAAGCGGTTGGCGAGGAAGATCAGCTCGCGCTTCTGCTGCAGGCGGAAGGTCATCCGGTGGTAGGACGACGGTGCGATGAAGAAGATCGCCGATAGCGCCGTGCAGAGCAGGGTGGCGAAGTAGACGTCCTTCTCGAAGCCGTTGATCTTGGTGAAGTTCTGCTGGAAGGGGACGGCGAGCAGGAATGCGAACAGCACCTGCACGCCGGGCAGCGCCACGCGCAGCTCCTGCAGCAGCTCACCCAGGTTGCGATCGAGGCGTTCGGCCTCGCTCTCGTCGCGGCCGGACGGTCGTTCCTCCATCCCTTCACCATAGGGCCTTCCCGCTCGAGGTCCTAGGATCAACCGGCGATGGGACGGCTGGCGGTGGTGCTTGGCAGCAACGGGCTCGGCCCGGAGGGCGAGGACGTCGCCGCGACCGCGAAAGGACATGGCGCCGTCGTCCTCCAGCGCCATGCCGGCGATGGCTACACCCTCCCTCACCGGATCGACCACGTCGCCAACATGCGCACGCTCGCCGAGCAGGGCTGCGACCGGGTGCTGGCGATCGCCTCGGTCGGCTCGCTGCGAGCCGAGCTCGGCGTCGGCAGCTTCCTCTGCCCCGACGACTTCATCGCCTTGCACCTCGGCTTGACCGCGCTGGTAGATACCCGCGCGCATCGCGTGCCCGAGTTCGATCCCGCCTGGCGCAGTCGCCTGCTGAGTGCCTGGCGCGGAACACCCGCCACGGAGCTGCGCGACGGCGGCGTCTACTGGCAGGCGATCGGGCCGCGTTTCGAGACGCCGGCCGAGATCGTGCTGATGGCGGCTCATGCCGACGTCGTCGGGATGACGATCGCCGCGGAGTGCATCGTCGCCGGTGAGCTGGGCCTCTCCTACGCCGTCGTCTGCGTCGTCGACAACCTCGCCAACGGGATCGGGCCGGGAGCGTTGAGCGTCGAGGAGATGGAGGGCCAGCGCGCGCTCAACGTCGCTCGCCTGCGTGATGCCCTCGACCTGGCCCTGCCGGACCTCGCCGGTGGCTGAGCCGGCGCCACTCGCCGTCACCGGCGCCGTCCTCGACGGCGCGGCGGTCGGCCTTCGCTGCGAGGAAGGCGCCATCGTCGCCCTCGGCCCGGGAGTCGAGCCCGAGCCAAGCGACGAGACGATCGATGCCGGGGGCGCGCACCTGGTTCCGCCGCTCGTCAACGCCCACACCCATGCGGCGATGACGCTCTTCCGCGGCTACGGCGGCGACCTGCCGCTGATGCGCTGGCTGCAAGAGGCGATCTGGCCGATCGAGGGGAAGCTGAAGGCCGAGGACGTCTACTGGGGCGCGCGACTCGCCTGCCTGGAGATGATCCGCAACGGCACCTCCCACTTCTGGGACATGTATTGGCACCCGGGAGAGACCGCCCGCGCGGCCGAGGACACAGGCATGCGGGCCACGATCGGCGGCCCACTCTTCGACGCCGAGGGCGGCACCGAGAAGATGAAGGAGACCGCGCTGGCCAGCCTCGACGAGCTGGTCGGTGCCGGACCGCGGATCGACGCCTCCCTCGCACCACACTCGATCTACGCGGTCAGCGAAGAGCTGCTGGGCTGGACGGCTGGGCAGGCCGCCGAGCGCGGCGTGGCGATCCAGATCCACCTCTCCGAGACCGAGCGGGAGGTGGGCGAGTGCCTGGAACGGCACGGCGTGCGACCAGCTGCCTACCTCGACCGGCTCGGCCTGCTCGGGGAGCGCACGGTCCTCGCCCACGGCGTCTGGCTCGACCAGGCCGAGCTGGAGCTGATCGCTGAGCGCGGCTGCACGGTGGTCGCCAACCCGGTCGCCAACCTGAAGCTCGCCGTCGGCGGTGTCCTCGACTACCCCGCCGCCCGCCGCGCCGGCGTGCGAGTCGGGCTCGGGACGGACGGCGCCGGCTCCAACGACTCGCTCGACCTGCTCGCCGACCTCAAGGTCTTCGCCCTCCTCCAGCGCCATATGAGCGAAGACGCGACCGCGATCCCCGCCCGCGAGGCCTGGTCGGTGGCCACGGGTGGCGCCGAACTGCACATCGGGGGGCCGGCGGACTTCCTCCTGCTCAGGGCGGACGCACCGGAGCTGAGCCTCGGCGAGCTCTACTCCGATCTCGTCTACGCGGCGAGCGGCTCAGTCGTCGACACCACGGTCGTGGCGGGCAGGGCGTTGATGCGGGGTGGGGTGATCCCGGGCGGCGAGGAAGTCGTGGCGCGCGCCAAGGAACGATCCCGCCGGCTCGGGATCGGCTGACCGGCAAACACTAGATCGATACCCCCAGGGGGTATCTGCTACGGTGACCCGATGGGCGACGTTCTCGGCAAGATCCTCGAGGGGATCGAACAGTCCCTGCTGATGGCCTACGAGGTCTGGTGGGCGCTTGTGCTCGGCTTCGCGATCTCCGGCATCGTCCAGGCCTGGGTGCCGCGCGAGCGGATCGAGGGGACGCTCGCCGGGCGCGGTCCGAAGCCCGTCGCCTGGGCCACCGGGCTCGGCGCCGCATCCTCCTCCTGCTCCTACGCGGCGATCGCGATCGCCAAGTCGCTCTTCCAGAAGGGGGCCTCGGCGACGACCGCGCTCGCCTTCCAGTTCGCCTCGACCAACCTCGTCTGGGAGCTGGGCCTGGTTCTCTGGGTCCTGCTCGGGTGGCAGTTCGCGCTCGCCGAGTACGTCGGCGGCGTGATCCTGATCGTGCTGATGGCGGCGCTGCTGCGCCTCTTCGTCTCGCCTCGCCTGGAGGAGCGGGCGCGCAAGCACGCGCAGGACGTTCAGGAGGGTCACGCGCACGAGCACGGCGGTGACGCTGAGGGGGACCCGAGCCTGCGCGAGCGCCTGCTCTCGGTCTCCGCCTGGACCGAAGTCGCCCACAACTTCCGCGCCGACTGGACGATGCTCTACAAGGAGATCGCAATCGGCTTCCTGCTCGCCGGCTTCATCGGCCTGCTCGGCGACGACTTCTTCAACGTCCTCTTCGTCACCGACGCGCCGCCCCTCGTGCGGACGATCGAGAACGTCCTCGTCGGTCCGTTGATAGCCGTCCTCAGCTTCGTCTGCTCGATCGGCAACGTGCCACTCGCCGCCGTGCTCTGGTCGGGCGGAATCAGCTTCGCCGGCGCGATCGCCTTCATCTTCGCCGACCTGATCGTGCTCACGATCGTCGCCATTTACGTCAAGTACTACGGCTGGCCCTTCGCCCTGCGAATCACGGCGCTGATGTTCGTGACGATGGTCGTTGCGGCGCTGGTCGTCGACGGCCTCTTCAGCCTGCTCGGCCTGGTCCCGACCGGACCGCGACCGACCCGCGCCGACATCTTCGGCTCGGTGCAGCTCGACTACAAGCTGGCACTCAACGTACTCGGGCTGGCGATCTTCTCGGTCCTCTTCTGGCTCACCACTCGCGACGACCGCCGCACCAGCATCACGTGCCCCGCCCACGCGGCGGAGAGCCCGGCCGAGGCGGCCAGCAGCAGGGCCGCGCGCGGATCGTAGGCTTCGGAGAGCCAGCCGACGAGCGGGCCGCCGATCGGCGTCGAGCCGAGAAAGACAACCGAGTAGAGCGCCATCACGCGGCCACGCATCTGCGGCTCGACCGTGAGCTGCAGAGAGGAGTTGATCGTCGCGGCGAAGGTGACCGCGGAGGCGCCGAGCAGCGCCAGGACCGGGATCTCGAGGGCGAGGCTCGGCATCAGCGCGGCGAGCGCGGCGACCACGCCGAAGGCGAGCGCCGCGCCGGCGATCAGGCGACCGTCGGCGCGGCCGCGGGCCCCGGTGAGCAGGGCGCCGGCGACCGAACCCGCCCCCATCGCCGAGACCAGCGCGGCGTAGGCGGCCGGCCCGCCTTCGAAGGTGAAGCGCGCGAGCAGCGGCAGCGTCACCTGGAAGTTGAGCCCGAACGTCCCGACCAGCGCCATCAGCCCCAGCGGCACGGCCAGCTCCGGGGTGTGGCGGACGTAGCGCAGCCCGGCGCGGACCGCGCCGGGCTCGCGCTCGACGCGCGGCGGGGTGCGCAGCTCAGCCGGGTCCATCCTCCAGAGGGCGAAGATCATCGCCGCGAAGGTGAGTGCGTTGAGCGCGAAGCAGGGCTCGACCCCGACGCTGACGATCAGCAGTCCGGCGATCGTCGGCCCGATCAGGCGACCGGCGTGGATCAACACGCTGTTGAGGCTGACGGCGTTGACGAGGCGATCGGGCCCGACCATCTCGATCGCGAAGCTCTGCCGGGTCGGATTGTCGACTGCGTTCACGCTGCCACGAAGGAAGACGAGGACGAACACCATCCAGGGAGCGACGGCGCCGCTGGCCGTCACCGCCAGCAGGACCAGGGCTGGCGCCGCCATCAGCGCCTGGGTCACCATCAGCAGCCTGCGCTTCGGGAAGCGGTCGGCAAGCACGCCGCCCCAGGCGCCGAAGAGCAGGATCGGCAGGAACTGCAGCGCCGTGGTCAGACCGACCGCCAGGCCGCTGTCGGTGAGCGAGAGCACCAGCCAGACCTCCGCCACCATCTGCATCCAGTTGCCGGAGATCGAGACGATCTGGCCGGCGAAGTAGCGCCGGTAGTTGGGAACGTTCAGGGAGTCGAAGCTGCGTCTCAGTCCGGCGCTCACCTGCCGTCACCTTCGAGCATCTGCTCCAGGATTTCGGCGGCCCGATCCAGGGTCTCGACGTCGTCGGGCGGCAGGTCGCGCATGCGGCGCGCCAGGTAGGCGTTCTTGCGCCCGCGCAGGCGGCGCAGGCGCTCGCGCCCCGCGGGATTGACGCTGAGCAGCGAGCTGCGGCCATCCGAGGGATCGCGCGCGCGGTCGACGAGGCCCGCCTCCTCCAGCACGCGCAGGATGCGCGTCGCTGTCGGCCGCTTGATCCGCTCGATCGCAGCCAGCTCGCTGGGAGTGAGCGGCCCGTGCCGCTCGACCGTGGCCAGTGCCGACATCGCGGTCGGCGTCAGGTCCGTGCGGCTCCCGGCCGCCTCCTGCCGCAGCCGCCGCGAGGTCCGCACGACCGCCATCCGCAGGCGCGCCGCCAGGTCGGTGAGCGTCGTGTCGGTGGTCGTCGTCATTGATTAGCCTTGGTAATTAGTTTAGCAAACTACCAACCCGTTTGGTCCTAGGATCGCCCTCAGGAGGGTTGACGTGCTCCAGGCGGCCGATACCCGCCATGTCCGAGCCACCACTCGGATCCGGTTCGAGTCCGGCGCCCTCCGCAACGGACCGCCGAAGCGTTCGAGTCTGCGCGACACCCCTGGTAGCCTGCGGGTGGTATCGGCCGTGTGCGGGGTGGTTCCCGCTTCAACCAGACTTGACCCGCTTCGGCGGGTTTTGTTTTTCCTTAGGGGATTACGCACTCCTAGAATCCACCCTCTTGACGGAGCCGGCACAAGAGGCGATCGCGGCGCAGATGCAATGGCAGGCGGACGCCTGCCGGATGATCGGCTCCCCCCTCTATGCGGGCCTGCTCGAACGGGCCGCCGAGGACGTCGAAGCGCGAGGGGCGACGTGGGAGATCCTGCGCGGGCACGAGGATGACCCACGCTTCTCGGTCCTCGGCCTGCGCCTGTTGGGTGCGGCGAACCGACTCGTGCTGACCGGGCGCGAGCCGGGTCTCGCCGGCGCTTACGACCGGGGCCGAGTGGCGGAGGCATGGGAACAGCTGCTCGACGTGTTTCGCCGCAACGTGGAGGAGCTGCGGGCCTCGCTCGAGCAGCCGGTGCAGACCAACGAGGTGGGCCGCTGCGCGGCGCTGCTCTTCGGCTTCCTGACGGTGGCCGCGGAGACCGGCCTGCCCCTCCGCCTGCTCGAGGTCGGCGCCAGCGCCGGGCTCAACCTGCGTTGGGACCGTTACCGCTACGAAGCGGACGGCTTCTCGTGGGGACCGCCGCAGTCACCGGTCAAGCTCGAGTTCGAGCTCGAAGGCGAGGAGGCGCCGGCCCTGCCGGCGACGGTCGAGATCGCGAGCCGCCAGGGCTGCGACGCGTCGCCAATCGACCCGACGACTGACGAGGGCGAGCTCACGCTCCTCACCTTCGTCTGGCCCGACCAGACAGAGCGAATCGCGCGCATGAGGTCCGCGCTCGAGGTCGCCCGGGGGGAGCCGGCCAAGCTCGAGCGCGAGTCGGCCGCGGCATGGGCCCGGCGAATGCTGGTCGAGCCGGTGCCGGGACAGGCGACGGTGATCTACCACTCGATCGTCAGCCAGTACCTCAGCGACGAGGAGCGCCAGTCGCTCTTCGACGGCATCCGCGAGGCGGGAGAGCGCGCTTCCGCCGGCGCTCCGCTCGCCTGGCTGTACATGGAGCCCGCCGACGACCGCGCCGACGTCGAGTTGACGCTCTGGCCGGGCGGCGAGACCCGCCGCATCGCTCGCGTCGGTTACCACGGCAGCCCGGTCGAGCTGCTCTAACGCCGTTCCGGTGCGCCTTTTGCGGTCTATGACCACATAAAGCGCACCGGAAGGTAGGCACCGGGTCGGCTGCGTCGAAACAGACGCGGATGGACTCGCAGGCAGCGACGCAGACGGTGCGCTACCCGCCCGGCATGGACGCGCGCAGCACGCGGGTCGCCGAACGGCTGAACGCGCCGATGATGGTCGCGGCGGCGCTGACGATCCCGATGGTGGCGATCTCCGAGTCTCATCCGGGCGGGGGGCTGGAGGACATCGCGCGAGTGCTCAACTGGGTCACCTGGGTCGCCTTCGCGATCGAGCTGGTGGTGATGCTGGCGGTGGTTCCGGACCGCCGGGCCTGGCTGCGCCACAACCCCCTCGACCTCGTCATCGTCTTCCTCACGCCCCCCGTCCTGCCGGCGGGGCTGCAGGGGCTGCGGGCGCTGCGGCTGCTCCGCCTCCTACGCCTGCTGCGCCTGGCGCAGCTCTCACGCGAGGTCTTCTCGCTGGAGGGGCTGCACTACGCGATGCTGCTCGCGGCCCTGACCGTGGTCGGCGGCGGCGCCCTGTTCGTCGCCTTCGAGAAGCACAGCCAGCACCTCACCGACTGGGACGGGATCTACTGGTCGGTGACGACGATGACGACCCTCGGCTCGAACATCTATCCGACGACGACCGGCGGCGAGATCGTCTCGGTCACGATCCTGATCGTCGGCATCGGCTTCGTCGCCCTGCTCACCGGCGCCTTCGCCCAGCGCTTCCTCAGCCCCGAAATCGCCGAGATCGAGGAGGAGCTGGAGGGCGAGGTCTCCGCCGAGGAGATCGCCCTGCGCGAGCTGCGCACCGTCCAGGAACAACTGCAGTCGCTCTCGCTCGCCGTCGAGCGGATGGTCGACGAGCGCGCAGGCTAGGCGTCGGAGTCGCCCTCGGCGGCGATCTTCGCCTCGAGCTCCTCCATCACGTCGGGGTCGCGCAGCGTCGTCACGTCACCCAACGCCCGGCCCTCGGCGATGTCGCGCAGCAGGCGGCGCATGATCTTGCCCGAGCGCGTCTTCGGCAGGTCGCCGGACCAGATCACCCGCTTCGGCCGCGCCAGCTTGCCGATCCGCTCGGCGACGTGATCGCGCAACTCGGCGACCAGCTCGTCGTCTCCCTCGAGGTCGCCCTCGAGCGTGACGAAGGCGCAGATCGCCTGGCCGGTGTCGTCGTCGGACTGGCCGATCACCGCCGCCTCGGCGACCTTCGGGTGAGAGACGATCGCCGACTCGACCTCGGCGGTCGAGAGGCGGTGGCCGGAGACGTTGATCACGTCGTCGATCCGTCCCAGCACCCAGAAGCAGCCGTCTTCGTCGCGGCGTGCGGCGTCGCCGACCAGGTAGGTCTCCTTGCCGAAACGGGAGAAGTAGGTCTCGACGAAGCGCTCCTCCTCGCGGTAGAGCGTGCGCAGCATCCCCGGCCAGGGCCGGCGCAGGACGAGCAGGCCCTCTTGCTCCTCGACGGGCTCGCCGTCGTCGTCGAAGACCGCCGCCTCCACTCCGGGCAACGGCAGAGTCGCCGAGCCCGGCTTCGTCGCCGTGATCCCGGGCAGCGGCGAGATCATGATCTGCCCGGTCTCGGTCTGCCACCAGGTGTCGACGATCGGACAGCGTTCGCCGCCGATCACCTTGTGGTACCAGAGCCACGCCTTGGGGTTGATCGGCTCGCCGACGCTGCCCAGCAGGCGCAGCGAGGAGAGATCGTGGCGGCCCGGGTACTCCGGCCCCCACTTCATGCAGGCGCGGATCGCCGTCGGCGCTGTGTAGAGGATCGTCACCGCGTAGCGCTCGGCGATCTCCCACCAGACGTCCTTGTCGGGATAGTCAGGCGCCCCCTCGAACATGACGCTGGTGGCGCCGTTCGCCAACGGGCCGTAGACGATGTAGGAGTGGCCGGTGACCCAGCCGACGTCGGCCGCGCACCAGTAGACGTCCTCCTCCGGCTTCAGGTCGAAGACGTAGCGGTGGGTGTAGACGGCGCCGGTCAGGTAGCCGCCGGTCGTGTGCAGGATGCCCTTCGGCTTCGCGGTCGAGCCCGAGGTGTAGAGGATGTAGAGCGGGTCCTCGGCGCCCATCGGCTCCGGCGGGCACTCGGCATCCGCCGTCTCGCAGGCCTCGGCGAACCAGACGTCGCGCCCCTCCCGCATCTCGCACTCGGCACCGCTGTGCTTGACGACGAAGATCGTCTCGATCGAGCCGACCCCGCCGATCACGGCGTCGACCTGCGACTTGACCGGCGCCGTCTTGCCCTTGCGCCGGGCGCCGTCGGCGGTGACCAGCGCCTTCGCCTCGGAGAACTCCATCCGCTCACGCACCGCCTCGGCGGAGAAGCCGCCGAAGACGACGTTGTGGATCGCGCCGATGCGGGCGCAGGCCAGCATGGCGACGACGACCTCGGGGATCATCGGCAGGTAGATCCCGACCACGTCGCCCTTGCCGATCCCGTGCTTGCGCAGGGCGTTGGCAAAGCGCTGCACGCCGGCGAGCAGGTCGGCGTAGGTGACGTCGCGCTCCTCCCCCTCCTCGCCGCGCCAGTGGTAGGCGACCCGCTCGCCGATCCCCGCCTCGACGTGGCGGTCGAGGCAGTTGGCCGAGGCGTTGAGCGTGCCGTCGGCGAACCACTTGAAGAAGGGCGGGTCGGAATCGTCGAGGCCCTGGGTGGGAGCCTGGTCCCAATCGAGCAGCTCGTTTGCCTGGCGCAGCCACCAGGCCTCCGGGTCGGCGGCCGCCTCCTCGTAGACCGTGGGGTCGCTCCACAGCGCCCGCTCGCGGAACTCCGCCGGGGGCTCGAAGCGCTCGACCTCGAGCAGCGCGCTCAGCTCCCGCTCGAGATCGGTGTTCGCCTCACTTGCCATGCCGCTCCTTCCCGCGCCGCTAGTCTGGTGTGCGGAACGGTACCCGTTCCGAAAAGACCCGACCAATGCTCTTCCGCCAGATCATCCACGAGGACCTCGGCTGCGCCTCCTACCTCGTCGGCGACACGGCGTCCGGCGTGGCGGCGGTGATCGACCCGCAGTGGAACATCGATCCCTACCTGCACCTGGCGCGCCTGCACGGCGTGCGCATCGAGCACGTTCTGGAGACCCACAACCACGCCGATCACGTCTCCGGCCACGGTCGCCTCGCCCGGGCCACCGGAGCGACGATCCACGTCCACGAGCTGGCCGGCGCCGAGTACCCGCACGAGCCGTTCGTCAACGGTTGGACGCTGCCGCTCGGCAAGGGGGCCAGCATCGAGGCGATCCACACTCCCGGCCACCGGCCGGAGCACACCTCTTTCCTGCTGCGCGACACCGCGCGCGGGTCCGACCCCTGGGCGGTCCTGACCGGCGACTCGCTCTTCGTCGGCGACGTCGCCCGTCCCGACCTGGCGATCGAGCCACGCGAGGGAGCCGCCGACATCTTCCGCTCCCTGCACGAGCGGCTGATGGCGCTGCCCGACGAGGCCGAGGTCTGGCCCGGCCACCTCGGCGGCTCGCTCTGCGGCAGCTCCGGCATCGACCTGAAGACCTCCTCGACGATCGGCTTCGAGCGCCGTCACAACCGAGCGCTCGAGTTCGAGGACGAAGCCGCCTTCATCGAGGACTCGCTGGCGACGATCGGCACCAAACCGCCCAACGTCGAGCACATCGTCTCGCTCAATCGCGGCCCGCTGGTCGAATCGATCGGCGCCCCGACACAGCTGACGCCACACGGCTTCGAGGCGGCGATCGCCGAGGGCGCGCTGGCGATCGACTCACGCACAAACGAGCAGTTCGACGAGGCCCACATCCCGGGCTCGATCAGCGCTTCAGCCTACGACACCGGTTTCGCCACCAAGGTCGCCCAAGTCGTCCCGGTCGACGCCGAGCTGCTCGTCGTCGCCGCCTCCGACGGCAACGAGCTGGAGGCGGCCGAGCTGCTCGCCGCCGTCGGCCTCGGCGTGCGCGGCTTCCTCGGCGGCGGCATGACCGCCTGGCGGGCGGAGGACCGGCCGGTTGCCCGGATCGAGGCGATCGACCTCGAGGAGCTGGCGCGGCAGGTCGACTCGGGCGGACTACAGGTCCTCGACGTCCGCAATGCCGGCGAGTACGAGTCGGGGCACATTCCCGGCTCGCTACACATCCCCTACGGCGAGCTGCTGGGCCGCCTCGACGAGGTGCCCCGCGACCGTCCGGTGGCGACGATCTGCAAGGCGGGCAAGCGCAGCGGCCTCGCTGCCTCGATCCTGCAGCGCGAAGGCTTCGAGGGTGTGATGCACGTCAGCCGCGGCAACGCAGCGACGTGGGCGAAGCACGTCGTCAACGCGTGAGGTGCAGCCGGGTGTGCGGCTGGCGAGCGCCGAACCAAGCGGGGCAAGGACGCAGGGAGGCCGAATAGCAGCGCTATTTGGCCGACCGAGGACGCCGCACCGCGCAGCGTTCGCCGCCGCCAGGCGTGCGCGCGGTCAGTAGCCGGCCGGGTGGCGGGCAACGAAGCCCGACGTCGAGTCGACCGGCGAGGAGTGCCAGCGCGGGCCGGGACCGCCGACGGTGTCGAAGGCGAGGCCGGCGATGATCATCCAGGCGTGACCCGAGTTGGCGTAGACCGTGATCCACTTGCCCGGACCGGGCACGCCCCAGGTCTCGAGGCCGGTCGAGTCGAGCGGGCTGGAGAGGAAGCCACCGCCGTGCAGGGCGAAGCTGACCGCGCCCGAGCAGTCGTAGCCGGACGATTCGAACGACCCATGGCCACCGCCCCAGATGTAGGGGGTCGTGGCGATCGAGTTGGCGGCTTCGATCGCGGCGGCGACCGCGGATGGCGCCGCGCTCGGCACGCTCGCCTGGCTTTCGGAGATGTAGTGGGCGCTCTCGCCAGGCGTCAGCGGCGCAGGCGAACCTTCGACCTGCACCGGTTCGCCGGTCGCGCTTGCAATCTGTTCGGAGATCGCAGCGAGGTTGTCGCTGAGCGCTTCTTCGCGCGACTCGAGCGATTCGAGCGCCTGGCGGCGCGCCGCCTGGGCCGACTTCAGTTCGGCGAAGCGCGCCTCCGCGGCGTCCTTGGCGGTGGCGACTTCGCGCTCCTTGATCGCGATCGTGTCGCGTGCAGCCTTGATCTGGCGACGCACGCCCTTCATCCGCCGCACGGCAGCCCGCGCCTCGTCCCGCAACGACTTGACCCGGGCAGCGACCGAGTCGTCGTATTCCTGCACCTGCGCCAGGTAGTCGGCGCGGGTGCTGACTTCCGACCAGCTGGCCGAGTCGAGGACGACATCGACCATGTCGGGACTGCCGGACTCGTAGATCGCGATCAAGCGGTCGCGCAACACGGTCAGGGCCCGCTGCAGGCGAGCTCGCACCACGGCGAGGCGATGCTTGTCGGCGGCGAGCTTGGCGGTCGCCCTGTCCAGCTCCGCCTGCTTCGCTTCCAGTTCCCCCTGCACCGCCGCCTGCTGCTGGCGCAGCGCCGAGACTTCGCCGATCATCGAGTCGATCGCGTGGTTCTGTTCGGCGATCGTCGTCGCCAGCGCGCTCTGGCTCGCCCGCACATGGCTGAGCTTGCCCTGGGCGGTGTGGAGTTTTTCTTCGAGGCTCTTCGCCGGCGCCGAGGCGACGACGCAGAGCAGGGCCAGCAGCAGCGCCGCGGGCAGCAGCAGCCGCCATGAGTTGCCGCGAGGGGGAACGCGCATCGGCGGCGCAAACTAGCGAAATCGCCGCCGAAATGTTAGGAGTTGCTAATAACCTGCAACTTCCGTTGCAAAATAAGCCCTCTTGCAGGAGAAATCCGCCGGCCCTCGACCGCTGACGTAGCAGTCAGACGCACCGAGCGGGCAAAGGGGCGGGTCCTGTCCCTTTCCAAAACACTCAAGCGAGGCTCCTGCCGAGCGTTTTGGAAGGGGGCGGGGCCCGCCCCCTCACCCCTTACGCCAGCAGCTTTGCCTTGGCTCGCTCGAACTCCTCAGAGCTGATCGCGCCCTTTTCCTTCAGGTCGTTCAGCTTGTGCAGTTCGTCAGCGGGCGAAGCGTGCGCCTGCTCGCGGATGTAGGCGTCCATGTGCTGCTTGGCCTCGGCTTGGGCCTTGATCGTCCTGTCGCGCATCCCCTCCCCTCGCGCGATCAGGTAGATCAGCGCCGTTATGAAGGGGACGAAGACCAGGAAGAGCACCCAGGCCGCCTTCGCCCAGCCGGACAGCTCGTGATCGCGGAAGAGGTCGGAGAGGATCGTGATCAGGATCCAGATCCAGATCACGAAGAAGAAGATCTCGAGGGCAAGCAGCAGCGCTTCACCCAAGTTGATGTCGGCTAGGAACAAGACGGCTTCCTTTCGGTCGGTTGACTTGCTTGGCGGCTCAAAGCTGCCCTTGTCTTCCGCAACCTATGGGTTGTCCCTGCCGGCTGCATCCGTAGTTTGCGCCATCGAGAAGAGGACTGCCGCGACCGCCGTCGCCAGGTTGAGGCTGGAGACCCCCTCTCGCATCGGGATCGCGAGGCGCGCGTCGGCGCGCCCCAGCAACTCCTCGCTGAGGCCGTGGCGCTCGGTGCCGAAGGCGAGCAGCGAGCGCGGCGAGAGCTCCCTCGGGTCGGCGACCTCCCCCCGGGGATCGACGGCGACCAGCGGCCGGTCGCCGTCGGGCAGCTCCTCGATCCGAGCCACGGGAAGGGCGAAGTGGAGGCCGGCGGCACCGCGCAGCGCCTCCGGGTGCCAGGGGTCGTTGGCGCCCGTGGTCAGGACGGCGGCCGCGTCGGCGGCGGCGGCGACCCGCACGCAGGCCCCCATGTTCCCCATCGTGCGCGGGTCCTCGAGCAGCACCGCCGGCGCCGAGCGCTCGGCAGCGAGGGCAGCGACGAGGTCGACCGCGGGACGGCGGGCGATCGCCACGACCCCGGTGTGCGGCGCGTGCGGGACCATCGCGGCGATGGCCTCGGGGTCAACCCGGCGGGTGCGGGCGGCCAGCGAGCCGGCCAGGTCGGGGGCCAGGTCGGCCGCCAACCGCTCGAGCTCGTCCGGCTCCGCGGCGACCGCTTCCTCCACCTCAGCGCCGAAGCGCAGCGCATGCTTGAGGGCGTGGAAGCCCTCCAGCACAGCAAGCTCGTCATCGCGGCGCGCGGCGCGGAAGCGTCGCACGAGGGGGTCGGTCACCGCCCAATCATGACCGTCCCAGCGCCGCTCATGCGGAGCGGCTGAGCCGCAGATGCTGCCGGATCCCGTTCGACGATTCCTCTTCCGCTTCCTCAGCCAGGGACTCCACGAAGGGGGAGAAATAGCGACCGGCGATCTTGTCGGTCGCGGCGCCGTCCTCGGGCTCGGCGCTCAACTGGGACTGGTCTCCATAGCCACCGGAGGGCCGGCCATAGAGGTAGCGGGGCTCGCGTCCGGTCCAAAGGACGCCGCGCATCACCGGCTCGAAGGCCTGCGGATCGACCGGCGCCCCGACATCGGCTGCGATCGCTTCGGCGACCGCGTCGGCCTGCTGGGTTGCGATCCCTCCCTGCTTGACCGGGAAGTCGGTCAGGTCCCCGGCTGCGAAGACACGCTCCAGACCGATCACGCGACCGTGCGAATCGACCGAGATGAAGCCGTCGGCGTCGTGAGGGATTCCGCCGAAGGCGCGCCCTTCGAGGCGGGGGAGGCTGATCACCGCATCGGCCTCGATCTCGGCGTCGGGGACGAGACGCAGCCTCCGGTGGTCGAAGCGGACGGGATGGGCGCCGGTCACCAGCTCGATGCCGCGCTCTTCGAGCAGAGCGCTCACCTGCTCCGCCGCGCGCTGCCCGAACAGCTCCAGTGGCGCATCCTCCGGAGTGACGACGGTGAGCGCGGTGCGGCTGGCGCCCGCCGCGTCTCGCTGCGTCGCCGCGAGCAGGGCCAGCTCGTAGAGGGGCAGGGCCCAGCTGCGACCGCCGGGCATCGTGAACACCAGCCGCTCGAGCACACCGGCGCGCAGCTGGTTGACGAGGTGTCCCACCTGGCCCTCGTCGGCCACCCCCCAGAAGGTCACCGCCCCGGGCACGGCCCAGAGCAGTCGCGCCCCGGCGACCAGCACCAGGTAGTCGTAGGGGAGGCGCTTTCCGTCGCGGGTCACCGCCAGCCTCCGCTCGGCTTCGATGGCAACTACGCCGGCGTCGCAGAGCTCGGCACCGGCCCGTTCGGCGAGACGCGGCAGGTCGTAGCGGAAGACGCGGGCCGCGCCATAGGGCTCGCCCACCGCAAAGGGGCGAAAGACGAACTCGCGGCGCGGGTCGCAGAGGGTGACGGCAACGCGATCGGCAGCCAGATCACGCAGGGCCAGCGCCAACTCAATGCCGGCGACCCCGCCCCCGACGACGAGGACCTGCTGCTTTTCGCCATCGCTATGGCCGTCACTCGTCATGTACTGACCGTAGGGGGAGCAGACGGCCGGTCCATCCGCAGGAAACCGCCGATCGAGTGTGGATTTCCCGCGGAAGTCCCTCAGGCCGCGGCGTTCCCGATCCTCCCGAGGGCCTCGATGACCTCCTCGTCGGAGACCTGGGAGAAGTCGCGGTACCACTGGCCGACGCCGTACAACTGCGGTGGCGCAAGCAGGCAGAACACCTCGTCAGCCTCCCCCTCCAGCCTCACCAGCGAGTCGGGCGCGCAGATCGGCACGGCGAGGACAAGCCGGCTCGGCCCCCGGCGGCGGATCGCCCGCAATGCCGCCGTGTCCGTGACGCCGGTTGCCACGCCGTCGTCGACGACGATCGCCGTGCGACCGGCGAGCGGCAACAGCGATCGACCGCCACGGTAAGCCTCGACCCGCCGCTCCAGCTCGGCTGACTCGCGGGCGACGATCGTGTCGAGCTCGCCTCCGTTGATGCCGAGCACCGCCAGGGCCTCGGGGTCGAAGACACGGGTGCCGTCCTCGGCAATCGCCCCGATCCCATACTCGGGATTGTGTGGGGCGCCGAGCTTGCGCACGGCGAGGACCTCGAGCGGGGCGCCGAGAGCGTCGGCCACCTCACGCGCGACGGGAACCCCGCCCCGCGGCAGGGCGACGACCACAGGGTCCTCGCCGGCGAGCGGCAGGAGAAGCTGGGCGAGCCGCCGCCCCGCATCACAGCGATCGTCGAAGCGAATGGGCCCGGATACCCCTTCGTGCTCTGGCATTGGCCGATTCTGCAGATGTCGGGCCAACGGTTCATCGGGGTATTCCCGAAATTGTGTTCGGGTTTTCCCCGATGCCCGTCGCCCGCCACTCTCCTAGATTCGCCGCAGCGGTGGCGACCGAGGCGACAGCGAAGAGGGCCGGGCGATGAAGCTGATGGTCGGCGTCGACGGCGGTGACGGTGGCCGCGACGCGCTCGAGCTGGCGCGGCTGACCGGGGGAGAAGCGGAGGCATCGGTGCTCGTCGTCTGCGTCGTTCCCTACGGGCCGCTGCCGGTCGACTTCAAAGCGCTCGACGAGGACGCCGCCGCGGAAGCCGAGCCGCTGCTGCGGGAGGCAAAGGAAAAGCTCACGGGTCTCGAGGTGGAGACGCGGGCGTTCGGCGGCGGCTCACCTGCCGAAGTGATGACCGACATCGCCGAAGCCGAGGAGATCGACCTGATCGTGGTCGGCTCCCCGCACCGCGGAGCGATCGGCCGGGTGCTGATCGGCAGCGTCGCCGACAACCTCCTGCACGGCGCCCCCTCTCCGGTGGTGGTCGCGCCGAGCGGCTACTCCGCCGAGGGCCACGAGGCGCTGCGCAAGATCGCCGTCGCCTTCGACGGCACGCCGGAAGCAAAGGCCGCCCTGCACGCCGCGGAAGCGTTGGCCGCCCGGGCCAATGCCTCGATCGAGGTGCTGATCGTGGTCGCGCCCCCCATGGCGATACCGGGCGTCACCGGCTACACGCCGGTCGACCCACCCGACCCCGACCGGATCCTGACCGATGCCGTCAACTCGGTCGACGGGGGAATCGCCGCCACCGGGAGACGACTCGACGGCCCCCCTGCATCGACGCTCGCCGACGCCTGCGACGAAGACGTCGACCTGCTCGTCGCCGGCTCCCGCCGCTACGGTCCGGCGATGCGAGTGTTGCTCGGGTCTGTCTCGACGCAGCTGATCCACAAGGCATCCTGCCCCGTGCTGGTGGTTCCTCGCCCATGACGGTCGTCGACGTCGACGCGGTCCGGCCCTTCGAGCGGCTCTCGAAGGCCGACGTCGACTACGCCGGTGGCAAGGGGGCGAACCTCGGCGAGCTGACCGCGGCGGGCTTTCCAGTGCCCCCTGGCTTCGTCGTCGGCGCCCCCACCTACGCGGCCTTCTGCGATGTGGCCGGGCTGCGCGGGCGAATCGAAGAGCGGCTCGCGACGGTGGACGTAGAGGACACCGAGGCGCTCGAGCGAGCGGCGACCGAGGTGCGGAGGATGGTCGAGGCCGAGCCGCTGCCGGAAGAGCTGGCGACGGCCATCGGCGACGCCTACGACCGCCTCGCGACGACCGCGGGAGATCCCGCCACGCCGGTGGCCGTGCGCTCCTCGGCAACCGCCGAGGACACCGAGTCGGCCTCCTTCGCCGGCATGAACGAGACGCTCCTCAACGTGCGCGGGCGCGACGCCGTCCTCGACGCGGTGCGCCGCTGCTGGTCCTCGCTCTTCGGCGCCCGCACGATCTACTACCGGGCCAAGCGCGGCTTCGGCCAGGCCGACATGGACATCGCCGTCGTCGTCCAGCGCCAGATCGATTCGATCCGCTCCGGAGTGATGTTCACGATCGACCCGGCGTCGGGCGCCACCGACCGGCTGATCATCGAGGGGGCCTTCGGACTCGGCGAGTCCGTCGTCTCGGGCTCGGTCTCTCCCGATCGCTACGTGGTGGGCAAGGACAAGCTGACCATCCTGCGGCGCGAAGTGCGGCGCAAGGAGCTGACGATCGAGCCCCTGCCCGACGGCGGCACGAAAACCCGTGAGCTCGGCGAGCACGAGGCCGAACAGCCGGTGTTGAGCGACGAGGAGGTGCAGAACCTCGCCGACCTCGGCGTCCGCATCGAGGTGCACTACAGCTCGGCGCAGGACACCGAGTGGGCGGTGGACGAGGCCGGCACGATCTGGATGCTCCAGTCCCGCCCGGTCACCGCCACCGGCGGCAAGCCGCTGGACGAGCCCGAGCAGCAGCGCGGCGCCGTGCTCGTGCGCGGCCTCGGCGCGGCGCCCGGCGTCGCCGACGGCCCGGTGCGGGTGATCGGCGAGCTTGCCGCTGCCGACGGGCTGCTCGAGGGCGAGGTCCTCGTCACCCACATGACCGCCCCCGACTGGGTGCCGCTGATGCGTAAGGCAGCGGCGATCGTCACCGACTCGGGTGGGATGACCTGCCACGCGGCGATCGTCTCGCGCGAGCTCGGCATCCCCTGCGTGGTCGGCACCGCCGAGGCGACCAAGATCCTCCGCGACGGCGAGCAGGTCACGGTCGATGCCGGTGAGGGCGTGGTCACCGAGGGGGCGACGGCGCCGGCCCAGCCGAGCGCGGCGGAGGCAGCGAGTGTCGTCGGGGTCGCCTCCGCGGCGCCGGTAACCGGGACCAAGGTCCTCGTAAACCTCTCCGAGCCCTCACAGCTCGAGCGGGTATCGAGCCTGCCGGTCGACGGAGTCGGCCTGCTGCGAGCGGAGCTGATGGTGGTCGAGGCACTGGAAGGAGTGCACCCGCGGCTGTTGATCGAGCAGGGGCGCAGCGAGCGATTCGTCGAGCGCATGGCCTCCTCGCTGACCGCCTTCGCCAACGCCTTCGCGCCGCGCCCGATCACCTACCGGACGATCGACTTCCGCACCAACGAGTTCCGCGGCCTGCAGGGCGGCGAGCGCTTCGAGCCCGAGGAGTCGAACCCGATGATCGGCTACCGCGGCGCCCTGCGCTACATGCGCGAGCCGGACCTGCTCGGCCTCGAGCTGGACGCGATCGGCCGGGTCTGGGACGAGGGTCACACCAACTTCCACGTGATGATCCCCTTCGTCCGCACCCCGCGCGAGGTGGTTGCGGTGCGCGAGCAGATGCAGGCGGCGGGCCTGCTCTCTCGCCCAGGCTTCGAGCTCTGGGTGATGGCCGAGGTGCCCTCGGTGCTCTTCCACCTCGGCCGCTACGCAGAGCTGGGCGTAACCGGCATCTCGATCGGCTCCAACGACCTGACCCAGCTGGTGCTCGGCGCGGACCGCGACTCCGAGCTCGTCGCCGAGGTCTTCGACGAGCGCGATGCCGCAGTCACCGAGTACATCTCCCAGCTGCTCACCCGGGCTCACGAGCTCGGCCTGCAGACCTCGATCTGCGGCCAGGCGCCCTCGGTCTACCCCGAGTACGCCGAGATCCTCGTGCGGGCCGGAATCGACGCGATCTCGGTCAACATCGACGCCGTCGACCGCGCCCGCCGCCTGGTCGCCGCCGCCGAGCAGCGGCTGCTGCTCGAGCGGGCCCGAATCTAGCCGGGCTACGGTTCGCCGTCGACGAGGCTGCCGACCAGCTCGACGTACTCGCGCAGCCGCCCGATCGCGAGGAATCGATCCTTGACCCGTTCGCGCGCCGCTGCGCCGAGGCGTTCCGCGCGGGACGGATCCTCGAGCAGGCCGCGAATCGCCGCCGCGAAGGCCGCGAGATCGTGGGGGTCGTCGATCAGCACGCCGCTCTCGCCGTCGACGATCTGGTCCTGAATGCCGCCGACACGGCTGGCGACCACGGGCCTCCCCTTCCACATCGCCTCCGACACGGTCAAGCCGAAGCCCTCGGCGAGGCTCTTCTGCACGATCACGTCGGCGCGTCGCTGGATCGCGTTGACCATCGCCGCGTTTTCGTCGAGATCGTCCATCGGCAGGCTGACCAGGTGGACGCGACGGCGGACCGCGTCGGGGAGGCGGCGCCAGCTCTCGGTCACGTCGCCGTAGACGGCGGCGCCCTCGGGATCGTCGGCGACGGCGGCGCTGGCCGGGCCGACCATTGCCAGGTGGACGTCGGGCGCCTCGACGTGCTCGGCGAAGCAGTCGAGCAGGCCGCGCGGGTCCTTGAGGCGATCCCAGCGTGAGACCTGAGCGACGAGCTTGGCCCCGGACGGCAGCAGGCCGTCCTGGTGCAGCTCGCCGTGGCGCTCGACCCGGCCCGGCGTGCCGTCGCCGCGTTCGAAGCTAGGCGCGCCATCCGGCACGTTGTTGCCCAAGCCGATCGCGCCGAGGATGGCGGCGACAGCGTCGGGGTCGAGGTCCTGGTTCTTGGGCGCGAAGGGGTCGATCGAAGGAGGCATCAACCAGACCTTCGCCCTCTCGAGCCCTTCCCAGATGTAGGCCTCGCGCGAGAAGACGAGGGCGTCCGCCGCCCGCACGTAGGGGAGCAGGAAGTCCCAGACCCGGTGGGCCAGCTTCCCGGGTCGGTCGACCCCGATATGACAGCGCCAGACCACCTTTGCGCCGAGCTCCCGCATGGCGGGAACCAGCCCCGCCGTCTGCGGGTCGTGCAGGTAGAGGACGTCGTCTGCCTGGATCAGCTCGGCGAGCTGCGCGGCGCTGGCACGCAGCGCGGTCTCGTAGAGGTTGCGCTCGTCCTCGCCCAGCGGACCGCCGTCGCCGGGGTCCTCGTGGAGGTTGTTGTGGAGACGCTTGGTGACGGCGAAGAACCCCGGTTCCTCGTGCAGCACCGCCCAGCGCGTGTCGACCCCGGCGCCGCGCACATAGGGCAGCAGGCCGTGGAGGATCTCGGCGACTCCCCCACCCCGAGCGGTCGAGTTGACGTGCCAGATCGCCCGCCCGGCGAACTCCTTGCGGGCCCACTGGGCGACCGCCTCGAAGGCCGGGTACTCGTCACCGAGCAGACCGCGGAAGCGCTCGACCGGGTGGGGCGGGATCTGGATCAGCTCCGGTCGCGCCACGCGAAAGACCGTAGCTACTACCGATGTCCCGGGCCAACGTCGAGCCTAGCTTTTGAGTCTCGGTCACCCGCGTACAGAAGGAGCGACGATGGCGGAGACGATGAAGGCCGCGGTGTTCGAGGGCCACGAGCGGATCGTGCTGGAGGAGAAACCGATGCCCGCTTGCGGGCCGAACGACGCGATCGTGAAGATCTCGCTGACGACGATCTGCGGCACCGATGTCCACATCTGGCGCGAGGAGTACCCGGTCGAGCAGGGGCGCATCGTCGGCCACGAGCCGGTCGGCACGATCCACCAGTTGGGTGAGGCCGTCTCCGGCTACGAGATCGGCGAACGCGTCCTGGTCGGGGCGATCACGCCCTGCGGCACCTGCTTCTACTGCCAATCCCACAACGAGGCTCAGTGCTCGGGGCACGAGGACGAGTGGCGGATGATCGGCGCCTGGCGGCTCGGCAACGCGATCGACGGTGTCCAGGCCGAGTACTTCCGCGTCCCCTACGCCCAGGCCAACCTGGCGAAGATCCCCGACGACCTCTCCGACGAGCAGTGCGTGCTGCTCGCCGACATCGCCTCGACCGGGATCTCGGCCGCCGAGACCGCCAACGTGCGGATCGGCCAGACCGTCGCCGTCTTCGCCCAGGGGCCGATCGGTCTCTGCGCGACCGCCGGCGCCCGCCTGATGGGCGCCTCGCTGGTGATCGGCGTCGACCGCATCGAGGGACGGCTGGAACTGTCGAAGAAGATGGGCGCCGACGAGACGATCGACTTCACCGAAGAAGACCCGATCGCGGCGATCAAGCGCCTGACCGGCGACCGCGGCGTCGACGTCGCGATCGAGGCACTGGGCACGCAGGAGACCTTCCAGGCCTGCCTCGACGCGACCCGGCCGGGCGGCATCGTCTCCAGCCTCGGCGTCTACGGCGGCAAGCTCGAGGTCCCCCTCGAGTCCTTCGTCTACGGAATCGGCGACAAGCAGATCCTCACCACGCTCTGCCCCGGCGGCAAGGAGCGGATGCGCAAGCTGATGGAGATGGTGCGCCATGGCCGCCTCGACCTGACGCCGCTGATCACCCACCGCTTCTCGCTCGACCAGATCGAGGAGGCCTACGACCTCTTCGGCAACCAGCGCGAAGGCGTGGTCAAGGTCGGTTTGACTCCCTGACGCTCCCGGGTAGATCCATCCCGCCCATCAAGAGAAGGAGGGACTCATGGGAATCATCGGTTGGATAGTTCTCGGACTGCTTGCTGGAGCGATCGCGAAGCTGATCATGCCCGGGGACGACCCCGGCGGCATCATCGTCACGACGCTGATCGGCATCGCAGGCGCGCTCGTCGGGGGCTTCATCGCCAGCGCCCTGAACATCGGCGACCTCGACGAGTTCTTCGACGTCGGAACCTGGCTGATCGCGATCGCCGGCTCGCTGCTGCTGCTGTTCATCTACCGAATGGTCATCGGCAACCGACACACCGATCGCCGCGCCTACCGGTGACCTGAGGTCGCGTCGCAGTGGGAATTACGGGTACGAGGTAGGCCATGGCAGATCTCGTGCTCGGCCCGCTGCTGCGCTACGTCTCGGAAACCGAGGCGACGGTCTGGGTGGAGACCGACGGGCCGTGCGAGGTCGAGGTGCTCGGGCATCGCGAGCCGACCTTCGGCTTCGACGGTCGTCACTACGCCTTGGTGCGGGTCGAGGGCCTCGAGCCGGGTGGCTTCTACGAGTACGAGGTCGCGCTCGACGGCGAGCGCCGCTGGCCGCTGCCGGGCTCCGAGATGCCGCCGAGCGCGATCCGCACCATCTCCCCCGGCAAGCCGCTCGACATCTGCTTCGGCTCCTGCCGCGTCGCCGTGCCCCACGAGCGCCCCTACACGTTGACCAAAGACGAGGACGAGAACGGGCACGAGCTCGACGCCCTGCACGTGCTGGCCGAGCAGATGGCGCGCCAGGAGCGCGACGAGTGGCCGGAGCTGCTCTTCCTGCTCGGCGACCAGATCTACGTCGACGAGGGCTCGCCCCGGACGCACGAGAAGATCCGCGCTCGCCGCGACACGAGCGAGCCGCCGGGCGAGGAGATCCTCGACTTCAAGGAGTACACCTGGCTCTACGAAGAGTCCTGGAGCGAGCCGATGATCCGCTGGCTCTTCTCGACCGTCTCGATCTCGATGGTCTGGGACGACCACGACATGAGCGACGACTGGAACATCTCGCGTTCCTGGCACGAGGAGATGGACCGCAAGGAGTGGTGGCACGAGCGGGCGGTCGCAGGCATCGCCGGCTACTGGATCTACCAGCACCTCGGCAACCTCTCGCCGCGCGAGCTCGACGAGAACGAGGTCTACGCGAAGGTGCGGGGCAACCCGGACGCCACCGCGATCCTGCGCAACTGGGCCAAGGAGATCGACACCACGGCCGCCGGCACCCGATGGAGCTTCTGCCGCGACATCGACGGCGTGCGGGCGATCTTCATGGACTCTCGCGCCGCCCGCGTGCTCACCGACGAGCGCCGCTCGATGTTCGACGACCAGGTCTGGGACTGGATCGTCGACCACACCAGCGGCGACTTCGACCACCTGCTGCTCGCCACCACGGTCCCCTATCTCCTCTCCCCCGGCTTCCACAACCTCGAGGCCTGGAACGAGCGTCTCTGCGACGGCGCCTGGGGACGGGCGCTGGAGCGGCCGAGCGAGAGGCTGCGCCGCGCCGTCGACTTCGACCACTGGGCCGCCTTCCAGTTCTCCTTCCAGCGTGTGCGCCGCCTGCTCGAAGAGGTGGGCTCAGGCAAGCGCGGCAAGGCGCCGGCTTCGATCGTGCTGCTCTCCGGCGACGTCCACCACGCCTACCTCTGCGACGTCGCCTTCCGGCCGGAGGCAGGCGTGCAGAGCGCCGTCTACCAAGCCGTCTGCTCGCCCTACCGCAACCCGCTCGACGCGAAGGAGCGCCGGGTCATCCGGGCTGGCTTCTCGCGTCCCTTCGCCACCGCCGCCAGCGTCCTCGCCCGACTCGCCGGGGCCCCCGACCCCGGCATCCGCTGGCGCCTGCTCGAGGGGCCCTACTTCGACAACCAGGTCGCCACCCTGCGCCTCGACGGCCGCCGCGCGGTGGCCAGGCTCGACAAGACCGTCGCCGGCGACGAGCGGGAGCGCTCGCTGGAGAAGACCTTCGAGCGGCGGATCGCCTAGGGGTTTTACCTGGACCCTCCTGGTTCAGCGGTTGGGGCCGCGGAAGCGGGTCGGCCGCGGAAGCGGCTCGCCGAGAATCAGGCGGGCGCGGTAGTAGAGCGCTTCGAACGCCTGGGTGTCGAGATCCTCGAGGGCGCTCCGCTCGCGCCCCGGCTGGGTGCCGGCGCCTTCGGCCGGTCCGCCCGCCGCATGCTCGCGGACCACTCCGCTGAGCCTGCCGCGGGAGACGAACTGGGTGTGCTGCGGCGCGTCGCTCATCGCGTCTTTTCCTTTCTTGAACTTATTGACAATCTAAGTCAAGAATAACAGAGACGGATAATCAGAGCTCGTGGCGAGTCGGGGCGGGGCGCCACCCGGCAAAGCGCACCCCGCCCCATCGCCCCTTCAGGCGACGAGGGTCTCGTCGCTGAAGCTCTTTGCCTGGCCCGGCCGCAGGTAGACGATCTGGCCCTCGCGGAGCTCGAGTTTCTGCAGCTCCGCGCGGGTCAGCTGGGCCCAGACCTCGGTGCCGTCGCCGAGCACGAGCTCGACCCGGACCTCGAAGCCGAGGGCGACTATGCGCTGCACCATCGCCTCCTCGCTGCCCTCGTCGCGGTCGAGCGCAACGGCCATGTCGTGCGGGCGGACGAAGTGCTCGCCGAGCCGGTTGACCTCGCCGACGAAGCTCATCACGAACTCGTTGGCGGGATGGTCGTAGAGGTCGGCGGCGCTGCCCGACTGCTCCACCCTGCCCTCGTTCATCACGACCAGTTGGCCGGCGACGTCCATCGCCTCCTCCTGGTCGTGGGTGACGAAGATCGTCGTCACGTGCATCTCGTCGTGCAGGCGGCGCAGCCAGCTGCGCAGGTCCTTGCGCACCTTGGCGTCGAGGGCGCCGAAGGGCTCGTCGAGCAGCAGCACCTGCGGCTCGACCGCAAGCGCCCGCGCCAGCGCCATGCGCTGGCGCTGTCCGCCGGAGAGTTGGGAGGGGAAGCGACCGGCGAGGCCGTCGAGCTGGACCAGCTGCAGCAGCTCGTGGACGCGCCGGGAGGTCTCCTGCTTCTTCCACTTGCGGATCTTCAGCCCGAAGGCGACGTTGTCGAAGACGGTCATGTGCTTGAAGGCGGCGTAATGCTGGAAGACGAAGCCGACTTCGCGCTTCTGGGTCGGCTTCTTGGAGACGTCCTCGCCGTCGATCAGGACGCGTCCGGCATCGAGCGCCTCGAGCCCGGCGATCGCCCGCAACAGCGTCGACTTGCCGCTGCCGCTCGGTCCCAGCAGGGCCGTCAGCGAGCCGTTCGGCACCTCTATCGATACGTCGTTGAGGGCCTGAAAGTCACCGAAGCGCTTACTTGCTTCCTCGACTGTGATTCCCATCAGGCGTCCTCCTTTCTCTTCAGGACGTTCATTGCCAGGAGGGTGGTGAGTGCGAGTAGGGCCAGCAGCACCGAGGCCGCATAAGCCCCGGCGAAGTGGAAGTTGTCGAACTGCTTCTGGACGAAGAGCGGCAGGGTTTCGGTTTCGCCGGACCGGGAGCCGGAGACGATCGATACGGCACCGAACTCGCCGAGGACCCGGGCGGTGGTCAGTACCACCCCGTAGGCGACGCCCCAGCGGATCGCCGGCAAGGTGACGCGCCAGAAGGTTTGCCAGGCATTGGCGCCGAGGGTCGAGGCGGCCTGCTCCTGCTCAGTGCCGATCTCCTGCAGGATGGGCACCGTCTCGCGGACGACGAACGGCAGCGAGACGAAGATGCTGGCCAGGACCATTCCGGGGACCGAGAAGAGGATTTCTATGCCGACTTCGGAGAGAGTCGGACCCAGCCAGCCTTTGGTCCCGTAGAGCAGGAAGAGCGAGAGGCCGATCACGACCGGCGAGATCGCGAAGGGAAGGTTGATGATCGCGTCGATCGCGGCGTTGCCCTTCCACTTGTGACGAACCAGCAGCAGCGCGCAGCCGATGCCGAAGATCGTGTTGAGCGGCACCGCGATCGCGACCATCAGCAGACTCAGCTTCAGCGCGTGAAGGCCGTCAGGGGAAGTGATGGCTTCGAGCGGGGGGGCCAGACCGTGTTCGAAGGTCCTGTAGAAGATCAGGAGGAGCGGCGCGAGCAGCAGAAGGGCCAGGTAGCCCAGCCCCAGGGTGCGCAGGCTCCAGCGGCTGCGAGCGGAGCTAGCGGTTCTCATCGTCGTCCTTCTCGGCGGTGAAATCGGTGCCACTCATCGGCATCACCGTCAATCCGCCTCCGCTGCTTCGTTCGTGGCGGCTGGCCCAGCGCTGAACCAGGGTGATCGCCGCCAGCATCACGAGGGCCGCGGAGAGCAGGACTACGGAAACCGCCGCGGCGCCGACGTTGTTGCCGGACTCGATCTGGCTGCGGATGAAGACGGAGGAGACCTGTGTGTCCGGAAGCCCGCCGGCGAAGAGGAGGACCGAGCCGTACTCGCCGAGCGCTCGGGCAAATGCCAGGGCGACGCCGGCGGCGAGGCCCGGGAGCAGGTTTGGGAAGATGATGCGGCGGAAGACGGTGAGCCCACCGGCGCCGAGCGAGGCGGCCGCCTCCTCCATCTCCCGGTCCATCTCGATCAGCAGCGGCTGCACCGCGCGGACGACGAAGGGCAGGGTGACGAAGAGCAGCGCGACTACGACGGCGCCCCGAGTTAGGGCGATGTCGATGCCGACCGGGCTGTGGGCCCCGTAGAGCTCGATCAGGATCAGGCTGGCGACGATCGTCGGCAGCGCGAAGGGGAGGTCGATGACCGCGTTTACCGCGGACTTGCCGGGGAACTCGTCGCGAACGAGCAGCCAGGCGATGATCGTGCCGAAGATCGCGTTGATCGCGACCACGATCAGCGAGGCGCCAACGGTCAGCTCCAGCGACCTGACCGCCTGCGGCGAGGTGACCTGGGTCCAGAAGGCGCTGAACCCGTCTTCGAAAGCCTGGCTCGTCAGCGCCGCCAGCGGCAGCAGGACGATCACGCTCAGGTAGAGCACGACCGTCCCCCGGCCGAGGCCGGCGCCGACCCCGGGCAGGCGGATGCCTGCCCGGGGCGCCACTGGAACCGATGTTGCGCTTGCCGGGTGCGCGGACATCAGCCTGAGGTCGAGACCCCTAGTTCGGACTCGATCTTCGCCACCGAACCGCTTTCGTCGTCGAAGAATTCGTCGTTGACCTTCCCCCAGCCGCCGAACTGGCTGATCTTGAACAGGTCCTTAGGGGTCGGGAACTGCTTCGGGTCGACCAGCTTCGGGTTGACAGGGCGGTAGCCGTTTTCGGCCCAGATTTCCTGGCCCGCATCCGACCAGAGGTAGTCGAGGAAATCTCCCGCCGCGGGCTCCGGGGCGCTTTCGGTGACCGCGATCGGCGTTTCGATCAGGATCGTCGAGGATGGCACCACGTATTCGACGTCTTCGCCTTCCTTTTCGGCCTTGATCGCCTCGTTCTCGTAGCTGAGCAGCACGTCGCCCTCGCCCTGGGTGAAGGCGGCGAGCGCGTCGCGGCCGCTGCCGGGCTGGGCCACGGTCTTTTCGAGCACGGTTTTGACCGCTTCCAGGGCCTGTTCGGGGGCCTTGCCCTCGTTGATCGCGGTGCCGTAGACGGCCATGATGTTCCAGCGGGCCGAGCCGGAGCTGAACGGGTTGGGGGTGACGATGCCGACGTCCTTCGTCTGCAGGTCGTCGAAGGAGTGGATCCCCTTCGGGTTGCCCTTGCGAACGACGAGCACCACGACCGAGTCGGTGGCTATGCCGCCGTGGGGCTGCTTTTCCCAGTCCTTGCTGACGAGTTCGCCTTCTTCGACCAGGCGTTCCATGTCGCCGGCCTGAGAGAAGTGGACGACCGAGGCCGGCTGACCGGCGACGACCGCGCGGCTCTGGTCGCCGGAGGCGCCGAAGGAGTTGCTGAAGCTGACGCCCTCGCCCGCGGAGGTCTTCTCGAAGGCCAGCTCGAGATCTTCCTGGTAGACCGATTCGGGAGTCGAGTAGCCGACCACGTCGAGCTTGCCGCCCCCCGAGGCGCCGGCGCTGTCGCTGCTGCCGCCACATCCGGCCACGATGACCGTCAGTGCCAGCGCCGCGGCCAGGAGGATTGCCGTGACACCGTGCCGCCGGGTTACCTTGCGAGCGTTCCCCATGGAAAGGAATCCTTTCTTTCTTGACTGACTTAGTTTTTTGAGTGACTTAGTTCTAAAGTGCGGCGGCAGCCTAGCACAATGTTGATCAGCAAAGTCGTGAAAGCAAGGGACCGGGCGCAGGGGACCGCGCGCCACACCCGGATGGATAGGTGTGGGGGCCAATGCCTGACCAGTCGAGGCTGACAACGATTCTCGTCTGGCCAGGCAGAGCCAAGTTACTCGATTAACGGGCTATCTACTGGTTTGCGGGAAACGGCAAGGGGACCGTGTGTTTATGCTCGAAGACAGGTTGGTCCATGTCCAGTCCGAGGGGACAGCGGGAGGCCAACCGGGCGCTGGCCCTTGGCGCGTTGCTGCGTAAGCTGCGCAGGGAACGCGGCTACACGCTCGAGCAGTTCGCCCAACGAATCCCCATGTCTGCATCGAATCTCTCCCGCGTCGAGCTGGGCAGCCAGGGACCACCGGGTGACGAGGTGATCGAGCGCATGGCCAAGGCCCTCGACGCCAACGTCGCGGATCTGCTGCGTGCCGCTGGACGCGCAGGCAACGACGAGTCCTTCGAACGCGCCGTGCTCGAACGCCTCGACGCAATCGGGCGCGACGTGCGCGAGGTCCGCAATGCGGTGATCCCGCGCAAAGACGCTTAAAGGCGCCCTCGCGCTAGGACGAGAGGTCGCGACGGTCGAAGAGCAGAGCGCCGAGGGCGGCGACCGTTACGGCGACGGCGGTGACGCCGACGAAGGCGACCGGGTCGATGCCGTCTTCGATCGCTCTCCCGTAGTAGCGGAAGACCGAGCCGTAGCGGATCCAATCGAGGCTGGCGTCGAGGCGGCCGACGAGGTCGGCCACGTACATCGCCACCAGCACCCCCGCGACCGAGCCGGTGACGACCGGCGTGTGCAGCGACCAGCCGGTGACGACGATGCCGAGCGCGGCGAAGAGCAGGGCCAGCGGCCAGACGCTGACGTAGCCGGCGAGCGCCGAGCCGAAGGAGAGCCCGGCCCCCGTGAGGAGGCTGCCGAGCATCGCGATCAGGACGCTGGCCGCGAGCACCGCTGCCAGCTCGACGGCCGTGGCCGAGAAGCCGGCGGCGACCAGGCGCCGCCGCGAAACCGGCGCCGAGAGCAGGACGTCGAGGCGGCCGCTTTCGGCCGCGCCCGAGAGGCCGCTGGCAACCGAGCGCACGGCCAGGTAGCCGACCGCGAGCGGCACGATCAGGCTCAGCATCTCGGCGTTCAAGTATTGCTCGACACTGGTCAGCTCGGCGATGCCGAAGGCCTGCTTGAGCGCTTCCGGATAAGAGGCGACCGCTTTCGCGAGCGCGTCTTCGACCGATGGGTAGATGGCGACGACGAAGGCCGACCAGAGGCCGATCGGCAGCCCCCAGGAGAGCAGCGAGCGGCGCCGCTCGTGTAGCTGCGCCAAGACCAGCGCACTCACCTCTCCCCCGCCTCCTCGTCTCGGTAGTAGGTGAGGAAGACCTCCTCCAGGGTCTGCCGCGCGAACTCCGCGGCGGCGACGCCGGGGAGTTCGCGCACCTGGCTCAGCTCGACCGGATCGGCAAACTCGACCTCGACCCTGCGCCGATCCATCGTCTTCGCCAGCAGGTCCGAGACCCGCTCGACCGCGACCAGGCGGCCGTCGCGGATGATTCCGACACGGTCGCAGACGCGCTCGACCTCGTCGAGCTCGTGCGAGGAGAGGAAAACTGCGCAGCCGCGCTCGCGCTCCTCGCGCACCAAGGTGAGGAACTCCTCCTGCATCAGTGGGTCGAGGCCGCTGGTCGGCTCGTCGAGGATGAGCAGCTCGGGCGAGTGAAAGAGGGCCGTGATCAAGCCGACCTTTTGGCGATTGCCACGCGAGAGCTGGCCAAGCGGGCGGTCGAGGTCAGCGCGGAAGCGGTGCGCCAGCTCTTCGGCGCGGCCGAGCCCGTCGAGGCCGCGCAGCTTGGCCAGCAGAGCGAGTGCTTCGCGACCGCTGGAGCGCTTGCCGTAGCCGAAATCGCCCGGCAGGTTGCCGAGCCGCGCCCTGATCGCGACGCTGTCGCGATGGCTGTCGAGCCCGAAGATGCGGGCGCTTCCCGCGGTTGGGTGCAGCAGGTCGAGCAGGGTGCGGATCGTCGTCGTCTTTCCCGCCCCGTTCGGTCCGAGGAAAGCGAAGACCTCGCCCGCATCGACGCTGACCGTGACGTCCTCGATGCCGCGCTCGGCACCGTAGAACTTGCTCAGCCCGTCGGTCTCGATCGCCGCCACGGGCGCATCCTCGCAGAGGCCCGGATGGCGGCGGGCTCAGTGCGGGCTGGCGATTCCGCCACCGGTGGCGGGTGGCGGCGAGGGCGCCGGAGTAGGCGCCGGGGCGGGGTTGGATTCCGGCGTCGGTTCAGGCTCCGGCGTCGCTTCCTTGCCCCCACCATTCCCGTTCTTCGACGGCTTTTCCTTCGTTTCTTCTTCTTCGTATTCGCCTTCGGCTTCGTGCGCTGAGGACGCCGCTGAGGTGTGGTCGCTATGCAGGCCGGAAAGTTCGGGCAGGTTCGACGGTTCCTCGAATTCGGGGCAGTCGCCGGCCGTCGCCGCTTCCATGAAGGAGCGCCAGATCGGCCCCGCCGTCGGGCCTCCGAAGCCGGTTTCTTCGCGCGATTGCGGGTGACCGACCCAGACGGCGGTCGAGTAGAGCGGCGTGTAGCCGACGAACCAGGCGTCGGAGAGTCCCTCCGAGGTGCCCGTCTTGCCGGCCTCGGCCGGGCAACCCATGTACGTGTAGCCGGCGCCGGTCCCCTGGGTGATCACGCCCTCGAGCAGCTTCGTCACTTCGTATGCCTGCCCCTCGGTCAGTACCCGGTCGCCGGACTCCGGGTCCGGTTCGTCGACTTTGCCGTTGGGGAATTCGACGCGGCCGATCGCGGTCGGATCGTGATGGATGCCGCCGCTGGCGAGGGTGGCATAGCCGTCGGCCTGTTCGAGCGGCGTAACGCCGACGGCGAGGCCGCCGATCGCCTCCGCCGGCACCGATTCGAGCGGCGCTTCGATCCCCATTTCGTGCGCGGTCTGGGTGACGTTCTCCGGGCCAACGTCGAGGTCGAGCTGGGCGAAGATCACGTTGACCGAGTCCCAGGTGGCACTGGCGAGCGACATCGTCCCGCCTCCCGGCTCGGCGTTGTTGACGGTCCAGGTGCCGCCGCCGGGAATGTCCAACGTCATCGGCGAGGTGCCGTTGTAGTAGGTGCTGTTGGGGTCGACCCCCTGCTTGATCGCCGTCGTCAGCACGTAGGTCTTGAACGAGGAGCCGGGCTGGCGGTGTGCCTGCCAGGCGTAGTTGAATTCGTTTTCGCTGGCGTAGCCTTCGGTCGAGGCGAGGGCGACGATCTCGCCGTTGGACGGGTCGATCGAGGCGAGGCCGGCCGCGGGGCCGCCTTCCGGGTAGCAGACGCCGCAGGAGTCGACCGCTTCCTGCGCCCGTTCCTGCAGTTCGGGGTCGATCGTCGTGTAGGCCTTGAGGCCGCCGTTGCGGACCGTGTTGATCCCGTACTTGTCGATCAGCTCCTGCTGCACGAGGTCGAAGAGGAAGGGGTCGCGAATCACCCGGTACTTGTGGCCCGGACTGAGCTCGAGGCCCTTGTGCAGGGTTTCGCGATATTCGGCTCCGTCGATATAGCCCTGTTCGTGCAGCGCGGCGAGCACCTCGTTGCGCCGCTGCAGGGCAGCGTGAGGGTCGAGGAAGGGGTTGTATTCGGAGGGCGCCTGGGGCAGACCGGCGATCAGCGCCGATTCGTTCAGCCGCAGGTCTTTCGCCGGCTTCCCGAAGTAGGTCTGGGCCGCGGCCTCGACCCCGACCGCGGTCTCGCCTTCGACCGTGCCGTAGGGCGCCGTGTTCAGGTAGGCGGTGAGGATCCAGTCCTTGCTGTGCGCGTCCTCCTCTTCTTCGGCGAGACGGGCTTCTCTCAGCTTGCGTTGGAGCGTGTCTTCCGGGTTGTGGATATAGAGGTTGCGGACCAGTTGCTGGGTGATAGTCGAGGCGCCTTGGACCGGCTTGCCCCCGGCGAGCAGGTCTTTCCAGAGGGCCCGGGCGATTCCCGTGTAGTCGAGCGCGCCGTGCTCGAAGAAATTCTTGTCCTCAATCGCGATCGTGGCGTCGCGCAGCGTCTGCGGCATCGCGCTTTCAGGCACCGGCTGGCGGATGTTTTCGGACTGGATGAATCCGATCAGGGTTCCGTCGGCGGCGTAGATCGCCGAGGAGCGACCCTTCTGCACCGGTTTGAGACTGGACAGCGGTGGCCCCGACTCGTAGGCGTTGATCGCCCAGCTGACCGCGACCCCGCCCGCGACGAGGAAGACTGCCAGCAATATCCCGAGCGGGATCAGCAGCTTTTTCTTCTTGGAGGTGTGCGACTTGCGTCGTCGCCGTCGCGTCCGGCGGGCCATTCGACCGCAAATTGTAGGGAGCGAGGTAGCCTTCCCCGCAAATGGCGAGCTTTCTGCACACCTGCTACCGAATTGGCGACATCGACCGCTCGGTCGCCTTCTACGAGAAGCTCGGCTTCGCCGAGGTGCGGCGGATGCCGATCGGCGACGAGGCGATCAACGTCTTCATGGCCCTGCCGGGCGAGGACCCCCGCCTCGAGCTGACCTACAACCACGGCGTCGACTCCTACGACCTCGGCACCGGCTACAACCACATCGCCCTGCTCGTCGACGACCTCGACGCGACGCTGGAGACCCTCGCCGGCGAAGGGATCGAGCCCGAAAAGCCGCCCTACCGCCCCGGTGGCCGCAGCGAGGGCCACCGGATCTGCTTCCTGCGCGACCCCGACGGCTACCGGATCGAGCTGATCGGCGCCTAGCCGCAATACCCCCCGATGGACTTTGTCTTCATCGAATTCATTATGAAGTGGATCCGGGAGGGCCGGTTCCCCCGGGAGGAGCTGCGAATCCGATGGTGGATAGCCACCCTGGGCGGCTTGGCCATCTTGATCGTCGTGGTCGGATTGCTGGCTTCCAGATCGAGCTGAACAACCCCCGAAAACCGCGGCCGTAACGCATTTCCGATGCATAAGAACGGAAATGCGTTACGACCGGGTGGGATGCGCGGCGGATTGGCTCATCAATTGAAGGATTGTGGTCGCTTGAGCCACCACAATCCTTCAACGAACTACTGGTAGCCGCGCTAGTGCGGCCCCGGGCAGTGTGGATGGTCGTTTTCGCTCTGGCATGGGTTGCTGTTCGGATGGAATTGGCCCGAGTTGCCTGCTTCGTTCGGGCCGCCCACGGCATAGGCGGGACCAACCGCCATCAGAGCCATCGCGGCGGCGAGCGCCGCCACCTTGCGAATTCGCTTCATCGTCGTCACCTCCAGGTGATCGCTGGCCCCTTCGCCTCGGGGGGCGCCAGGGCCTTCGGATACGACCTCCCCTACCCGAACATTCGTCCAGCTAACTTGCGCAATCTGAAGTGACCGGCTAGCGCAACCCCCTAAACCGGGTCGTAACGCATTTCCAATGCATAAGAACGGAAATGCGTTACGACCGGGTGAGCTGCGCGGCGGATTGGCTCATTTGACCACTTGGAACTGGGCCATCAGGCCGTGATCCTCGTGGTCGAGCATGTGGCAATGCATCACGAACTTGCCGAGGTGGTCGACGAAGCGGCCGGCGAGGACGAGGCGTTCGCGGGGGTAGATGAAGAAGGTCTCCTTGAGGCAGTCTTCCCACGGCGGGGGCGGCTTGCCGTTGCGCGAGAGCAGCAACCAGTCGGTCAGGTGGATGTGGATCATGTGGGCGACGCCGGTGTGATTGACGAACTCCCAGGTCTCGACTGAGCCGAGCTTCGGACGGGCGTCGGCGCGTGCCGGGTTGAAGGTGCGGCCGTTGATCTGCCAGACGGTCCGGAAGGCGCCGCCGATCGAGATCTCGAACTTCCGCTTCGGCGTCGGCGATACGTGCCGCGTCCAACTTGGCAGCTGCCGCAGCTTGCGCGGAACGCGCGTGCGGTCGGGGGCGCGGTGCGAGTCGACCCGGAACTGCATCAGGGCGCCTACATAGGGCCGGGCGCCGAGCGGATGACGGGTGCCGTGCCGCGGACCGCTGCGCAGCTCGACCCTCTCCCCTGCCGAGCCGGCGAAGTCGACGACCAGCTCGACTCGCTCGGCCGGCCCGATCGTCACCTCGCGCCGCCTCACCGGCCGCGGCATCAGGCCGCTCTCGGTCGCGATCTGAACCAGCGAAGCGCCGTTGGAGAGAAAGAGGTTGTAGGAGCGGAACTGGGAGACGTTGAGAACACGCAGGCGGTAGCGCCGTGGCGTGACGTGGTGGTGGGGCATGTGGGCGCCGTTGACGAGGATCGTGCGGCCGTCGATGCCGTCGGCGGGCGGGCGGCGGCCGGTGAACGGATCGGTGAGCTGGTTGTGGTGATCGAAGCTGCGATCGCCGATCATCAGCGCCAGATCGCGCTCGCCGCTCGGCAGCGGCAGGCCGGCGTCGAACTCGTCGTCGATGATGAACATCCCGGCGAGGCCCTTCCAGACGTTGTGGGCGGTGCGGTCGAGGCGGTGGTCGTGGTACCACTGGAACGCCGCCCGCTCCGGCTTGCCGCCCTCCATCAGGTCGTAGACGTAGGTGCGGCGCCCGCCCGGCTCGATCAGCACGTCGTTGCCCGAAGCGCGCGCGCTCAACCCATCCGGGATGTTGCAATAGAAGGAGCGCGGGTGCGAGCGGGTGAGCCCACCAGGCTGGCCGTCGAACTGGGTGCGGCTGTGCCCGCCGTGCAGGTGAACCGTCAACTCCCCGGCGGCGGGAAGCCGGTGCAGGAAGGTGACCTCGGTGCGGTGGCCGGCCGGACGCCTGATCGTCGGCCCGGGGAACGTCCCGCCGTAGGTCCACATCCGGGTCTTCTCGCCCGGCAGGACCTGGACCTCGGCCTCGCGGATCGGGATCGTCAGGCGGGAGTCGGTGAGGACCTCCGGGATCGGCAACGGGGTGCGGAAGGGGGCAGGCGCGCGACGCGACCCGCGCGCCGAGGTGAACAACGCGCCCGGCCGCACGCCGAGCGGCAGTGCCGTGGCAAGCGCGCCGCCGCCGAGGGCGCCGAGGAAGGCCCGGCGCCCCAGGCGGGGCGGATCTGTCGGCGAACCAGACGTGCTTCTAGAGCGTCGGGCCCGGCCGCACTTCGATCGAGCCGTGCATCCATGGGTGGATGGCGCACATGAAGGTGATCTCCGTGCCGCCCGGCGCGCTGACCACCTGGGTGATAGTCGCTTTCGGCTTCTCGCCGGTGAACCAGGAGTCGCCCTTCGTCGTCAGGTTGCCCTCGGTGTCCCAGCCGGGTTCGCCGGCCTTGGCGGGATTCTGTTTCACCGGACCGTTGCCTTTGACGCCGTGCCAGTGGGCGATCGCCATGCAGATGTGTTTCGGCGTGAAGCAGCGCTGGCGCGCTTTGCGCGTTTTCGGAATCAGCGCCTCTTCGACCATCGAGAAGGTGTGCGGACCGACCTTGTGGGGGTTGGTCGTGTTGAGGACGGTCAGTTCTTCGCCCGCGTAGATGAACTTGGGGGCGACGAACCGCAGGCCCTTCTTGCCGTCCTTGATGTAGACGGTGTTTTCCGGATTGGCTTCGCCGGCGCCACTGGCCAGCGCGGGTGCGAGCGCGAGCGACGCCGTGACGCCGACTGCGAGAACGCTCACGAGCTTGATTGACATCGCGCGCGATAGACGCTGCTTCAACTTATCTCTCCTTTTGACGCCGGCCCTGACCGGACGAATGATGTAGACAAGCTACAGCAAGGCGGGCCGGGCCCGGGACTGGGAACATGGCCCGGCGATGGCGGATGGACAGGGGAGCGACGGCCCGCGCCCGGACCTCGAAGAGGTGCTGGCGCGGCGTGCCCTGACCCGCGACGAGGCGCGCCCCGACGCCGTGCAGCGACGCCGCCAAGCGGGCGGGCGTACCGCGCGGGAAAACCTCGACGAACTGGTCGACCCCGGCAGCTTCGTCGAGTACGGCCGCTTCGCGATCGCCGCCCAGCGTGGCAGGCGCGAGGTCGACGATCTGATCGCCCGCACTCCCGCCGACGGCCTGCTGGCGGGCACCGCACGGGTAAACGGCGAGCTCTTCGGCGAGGCCGCCGCCTGCGCCGTCCTCTCCTACGACTACACCGTCCTCGCCGGCACCCAGGGCGCCCTCGGCCACCGCAAGAAGGACCGCCTCTTCGAGCTGATCGAGCGCCTGCGGCTCCCCGTCGTCTTCTTTGCCGAGGGCGGCGGCGGCCGACCCGGCGACACCGACTATCCCGTCGTCTCAGCCCTCGACACGCGCGCCTTCGCCCTCTGGGCAAAGCTCTCGGGCCTCGTCCCCAGGATCGCGATCGTCGCTGGGCGCTGCTTCGCCGGCAACGCCGTGATCGCCGGCTGCTCGGACCTGATCGTCGCCACCGAGAACGCCTCGCTCGGCATGGGCGGCCCGGCGATGATCGAGGGTGGCGGTCTCGGCACGGTCGACCCCGACGCAGTCGGGCCGATCGAGATGCAGGCCCCGAACGGGGTCGTCGACCTGGTTGTCGCCGACGAAGCCGAGGCGACACAAGCAACCAAGCGCCTGCTCGCCTACTTCCAGGGAGCGACGCCGCCCGGCGATGCGCCCGACCAGGCGGCGCTGCGCGACCTCGTGCCGGAACGACAGCGACGTGCCTACGCGGTCCAGCCGATCGTCGAGACCCTCGCCGACGCCGGGTCGGTGACGGTCCTGCGCGAGCGTTTCGCTCCCGAGATGCTCACCGCCCTGGCCCGGATCGACGGCCACCCGCTCGGCGTGATCGCCAACGACACCCGCCACACGGCGGGGGCGATCACCAGCGACGCCGCCGACAAGGCGGCCCGCTTCCTGCAGCTCTGCGACGCCTTCGGGCTGCCGGTCCTATCCCTCGTCGACACCCCGGGGATGATGGTCGGGCCCGAGGCCGAGGCGACCGGCCTCGTCCGCCACACCTCGCGGCTGCTGCTCGCGGGCGCCGCCCTGCGCGTCCCGCTCGTCGCGGTGGTCCTGCGCCGGGGCTACGGCCTCGGTGCCCAGGCGATGACTGGCGGCAGCATGCACGAGCCGCTGCTGACCGTCGCCTGGCCCTCGGCGCACCTCGGCCCAATGGGGCTCGAGGGCGCGGTGAGGCTGGCACTGCGCAAGGAGCTGGACGCGATCGCCGACGATGAGGAGCGAGAGCGCCGGGTGCGCGAGCTGACCGCCGCCGCGGAAGAGAACGCGAAAGCGCTCAACGCTGCCGCACTCTTCGAGATCGACGACGTGATCAATCCGACGGAGACGCGCTCGCTGATCGCCTCGACGCTGGCCGCGGCACGAGCGCATGCACCTGCGCCTGAGCCCGGCCGCCACTTGGTCGACGCCTGGTAGCTCGCGCTGGTCCTCCCTAGGCCATGCCGGCCAGCTCGTACTCGCGCAGGAAGCCCTCGAAGAGGCGGCGGTGGGCCTGCTCGTCATGGAGAATCTCGATCGTCATGTCCTGCGTGACCGGGTCGACGTCGTCCGTCTCCGTAACGATCCGCGTGTAGTGCTCGATCGCTCCGGTCTCCGCCTTGATCACGCCGCGGATCACGTGCACGACATCGGTCTGCTCGTCGGGGGGCTGCAGGAAGCTCTGCTCGGCGAGGAACCCTTCCGAGCCGGGGACGACTCCGTAGAGCTCCTTGATCCTGCTGGCAAAGCGCCGCGCATGGCCGAGCTCCTCCTCGACGTCCTCCTCGAGCGACTGCTTCACCTCCTGCGCCCGCACGCCATCGAGGTTGACAGACGCGGCGAGGTAGCTCATCACCGTCTCGATCTCCATCCAGTAGGCCTTCGTCAGCAACTCGACCACATGGCGCCGCTCCTCGGCGCTGGCACCGTCGAATATTCCCTTGCTGGAATTCGTGCTCGTATCCATGCTGCCTCGCTCCTCCCCGCTCGCTTGTCGACGTGCAACTACCCGGAATTCCCACACGGCAAGCCGCAGAAGGCGTAGGCTCCAGAGAGGCCAGGCCGATCCCCAGGGAGGTTTGACATGGCCAATGAGCAACAAGGCATCGCCGACGGCACGCTCGAAGTGCGCACGGCAATCGAGGACGGGACGCGGGTCGTCTCGCTGAGCGGAGAGCTCGATCTCTCCAACGCCGAAACGGCGGAGGTGACAGTGCGGGAAGCCCGGGAGGCGGGTATTCCCCTGATCGTCGACATGCGCGAGCTGGAGTTCATCGACTCGACCGGAATCGCGCTGCTCGTCGGGATCATCGGTGGCGAGGGAGTGGAGGTCCGCTTCGTCCCCAGTGAATCCCCATCGGTGACCCGGGTGATGGAGTTGACCGGCCTGGCCGGGCGACTGCCGCTCGTCGAGGCGGAGTAAGGCTTCAGCCGGCGGAGGCCGGCACCTTGAAGCGCCGCTTGGCCGGCGTCGGGTCTTTGTTGCCGGCCACGTCGGTCGCCCAAGCCTTGAACAGGTGCCTGCCCGGTCTGAGGTGCTTGTAGGTCTTGGGAGACCTGCAGCCCGCGGCCTTGCGCTTGTCGAGCTTGCAGGCGAAGTGCGAACCCGCCTCGCTGGAGCGGAGCCCGAACTTGGCGATGCCGGCGGCGAGCCGCTTGCCGGGCCCACTGGAGATCGTCGTCTGGGGCGGGGTCGTGTCCACCGGGTTGGACGCGGGCACAAGCGAGTCGACGGCGACGCCGCAGGGCACCCCACCGACCGAGATGAAGCTCTGGTTCACCGCTGTCGCATCGGTATTGGCTCGTCCGATCGTGCCACCTTTCGCGTTCGCCCAGTAAAGATGCGTTCCGTCGAGCGCAGGGCCGCAAGGCGCGCTGGCACCGCCGATCAGGTTGGCGTCGGCGCCTTCGCCGGTGTTCGTGTTGGCCCGGCCGATGCGAGTCCCGCCGCCGAAGAAGCCGAAGTCGGTCCAAAAGATGTTGGTGGAGTTCACCGCCACCCCGCAGGGAAACGACGTGCCAGGAATCGTCACGTAGTGCAGTTGCGGGACGCTGCCGTCGAGACCGACGCGGGCAATATAGGCCGGCGAACCGCCGGCGATTTCCGCCCAGTAGACATGGCCGGCGTCGAGCGCGATCCCGCACGGCTCGACGAGGCCGGAGACGAGTTTCGCGTTGAGGACGGCGCCGCTCAGTTCGGCCCGGCCGACGGTCCCGGTCAAGGTGTCCCAGTAGATCGAGTTGCCGTTGACGGCCACCCCGGTGGGTTCCGCAGTGCCGGCAATGAAGCTGTTGTTGACGCCGCTGCCGTCGATGTTGGCCCGTCCGATCGCATTGCCGTCCTGGTCGGCCCAGTAGATGTGCGAGGCATCGACTGCAACCCCGACCGGTTCTTCGCCGGTCTTGATGAAGTTCGGGTTGACGCCGCTGCCGTCGTTGTTCGCCCGGCCGATCCAGTCGCTTTCGGCGTCCCCCCAGTAAATGAACGCCGAGGCCGCCTGTGCCGTCACGAGCATGCAGGCGACAACCGCAATCAAGACCGCTCCGCGCAACGCTCCCTTCCCTGACATCGAGGCCAAGGATACGGCCCCAACCACCCGAACTGCATCAACTTTCCTATCTGACAGGGTGGAAATTTGATGCAGTTCAGGGGAATCGTCAGGCGCGGAGCTTGTAGCCGCGCGAGAAGAGGCGCAGGTTGACGGCGAAGAGGGCGCCGGTCGCCGCAGCGAGGGCCAGCAGCGAGAGGGCGACGCTGACTTCGGTGAAGCCGACGAAGCCGTAGCGGACGAGGTTGATCATGTAGTAGATCGGGTTGAAGTGGGTCAGTGTCTGGAACGGCTCCGGCAACAGGCTCGCCGAGTAGAAGACGCCGCCGAGGAAGATCAGCGGCGTCAGGACGAAGGTTTGGACGAAGGCGACGTCGTCGAACTGCTCCGCCCGCACGCCGGTAAGCACTCCCAACTGGGAGAAGAAGAAGCCGACCAGGAAGAGGGACGGAAGCAGGACGAGCAGGTGATCGACCGGCAGGCTGGTCAACAGCGAGGCGGCGGTGAAGGTGAGGCCGGCGACGATCAGGCCGCGCATGAAGCCACCGAGCGAGAAGGCGAGCAGCAGCTCGAGCGGCGAGGCGGGCGAGGAGAGCTGGTCCTGGATCGCCCCCTGGAACTTCTGCTGCAGGATCGAGGAGGAGTTGTTGGCGAAGGAGTTGATCGCGAACGACATCATGATCAGGCCGGGGATGACGAAGACGACGTATTCGATCCCATGCAGCTCTTTGATCCGCGAACCGAGCGCGGCACCGAAGACGGTGATGTAGAGGAAGGTTTCGAGCAGCGGCGCCCCCAGGGTCTGCTTCTTGATCTTCATGAAGCGGTTGACCTCGCGGCGCCAGAGCGTTGCGAAGCGGATCTGGGCGGCGCTCACGAAGCGGTCACCTCTATGTGCGAGCGGGAAAGCTCGTTGCGGCCGACCAGGGCGAGGTAGGCGTCCTCGAGGTTGGCGACGCCGTAGCGCGCCGCCAGCTCGGCGCTCGTGCCCTCGCCGACGATGCCGCCTTCGTTGATGAAGGCGATCCGGTCGCAGAGCTGCTCGGCCTCCTCAAGGTAGTGCGTCGTCAGCAGGATCGTCGTCCCCTCCTGGTTGATTCGCTGCACGTAATGCCAGAGCTCGAGCCGCAGCTCGACGTCGACGCCGGCGGTCGGCTCGTCGAGGATCAACAGCCGCGGCCGGTGCATCATCGCCCGCGCCAGGATCAGCCGCCGCTTCATCCCGCCGGAGAGGGTGCGCGTACGTTCGTCGCGCTTCTCAGTCAGCGAGAAGGTCTCGAGCAGCTCCCGCGTGCGCTCACGCCGCTCGCGCTTCGGCATGCCGAAGTAGCCGGCGTGGTAGTCGAGTGTCTCCTCGACGGTGAGAAACCAGTCGAGGTTCAGCTCCTGCGGGGCGAGTCCGACCGCCTGGCGTGCGGCGCTGTAGTCGTGGATCGCGTCGTGGCCGAAGACGGCGATCGACCCCGAGGTCGGCTGCGCAAGGCCGGTCGTGCAGTGGATCAGCGTCGACTTGCCCGCCCCGTTCGGCCCGAGCAGCGCGAACAGTTCGCCGGGGGCGATGTCGAGCGAGACGCCGCGCAGCGCCTCCACCCCCGTCGGGTAGCGCTTGAACAGGTCTTCGATGTGCAGGGCGCTCTCGTTCATCGCGGCGCAAACCGTAGTCGACCGTCTGCGCCGGCCCCTTCATGCGCCCTGACCTCGGCGCCTGCTCATAACCTTCCTCGCAGATGGGACGGAGACCAAACAGGTTCCTGCTCTCCAGGCGCAATCGCACGGCTCGCAAAGCCGAGGCGTTCATCTTCGAGTACGAGTTCCCGGCGCACATCCGGCGCCGCGTCCAACGGCGTTGGCCGCAAATCGACGACTCCGCCTGGAAAGCAGTAGAGCGCGGCTTGCGCGAGTGGTTCGTCTGCTGTGCCTGGCGCGGTCGCACGATCCTGGGCATGCCCTCGAAGGCCGTGGACGACGCGTGGCACGAGTTCATCCTCGATTCGATCGCCTACACGGCCTTCTGCAACGTCGCCTTCGGCTCCTACCTGCACCACACCCCGGACGAGGCCATGTCCGGCTCGATGGTCGACGCGCTTGCCAACACGGTGCGCGCCTGGGATCGCTCCGATGCGGGGAGCGACGGCGAATCGGTGCTGTGGGACCTCGACGAGCACCTCGGCCTCGCCGAGCCGCTCGGTATCGACGGCCTTCGGCTGGCCGCTGCGCGAACTGGAGCTCCGGCGTTGGGCATGGCGGGCGCCTGCGTCGGCTGGAGCGACGTTGGCGGCCACCATGGCGGCGATGGTGGAGGGTGCAGTGGCGGCGGCTGTTCCGGCGGCTGCGGCAGTGGGTGTGGTGGCGGCGGTTGTGGGGGAGGCGGAAGCTGATGCCGCAACCGCTCCTCGCAGTCGATGCACCCTCGATGCTCTTCCGCGCCTTCTACGCGCTGCCGGATTCGATCGTCGGGACGGACGGCCAGCCCGTCAACGCCCTGCTCGGCACCGCCAACCTGATCCTGCGCGAGGTCGAAGTGCACGAGCCGCGCGCCGTCGTCCTCTGCTTCGGCCCCGACGCCGCCTCCTACCGGACCGAGCTCTACCCGACCTACCACGCCGAGCGCGAGGCGGCGATGCCGGATGCCCTCGCGCCCCAGTTCGCCCTCGCCCGCGACTTCTTCGGGGCCTTCGCCTGGACGGTGGCGACGAGCGAGGACCTCGAGGCCGACGACCTGCTCGGCACCTGCGCCGAGCGCGAGGCGGAGGCGGGAGGCCGCGCCCTGCTGCTGACCGGCGACCGCGACATGTACCAATGCGCGAGCGAGCGGGTCACGGTCCTCTACGTGAAGACCGGAACCAAAGGCGGCGAAGAGGTCGGCCCCGCCGAGGTCGAGGAGCGCTACGGGATCCCTCCCGCGCTGGTCCCCGATTTCATCGCCCTGCGCGGCGACCCCTCCGACGGACTGCCCGGCGCCAAGGGCGTCGGCCCGAAGACGGCGGCCGAGCTGCTGCGCCGCCACGGCTCACTCGAGGCGGTCCTCGACAACGCGATCCGCGAGCGACGACCGGCGCTGCGTGCCGCGCTGCTCGACGCCGCCGACGACCTGCGCGCCTTCAAGGACATCGCCACACTGCGCGATGCAGGAGTCGAGCCTCCGCCCGACTGCGAAACGGACTGGCCGGGCGCCGCCACAGCCGCCCGCGAGCTGGGCATGAAACGGCTCGCAGAGCGGCTGGAGGGGCAAGCGTCTCAATAGTCCGTAACTTTCAAGGCCTCAATTAGACACCGAGGCGTGCCCGGGGCACGCCGGATGGGAGAGAGATGAGAAGAGCTCTACTCGCGCTGGCCGCGGTCCTTGCCCTGAGCCTGGGTCTCGGCGCGAGCGCGCAGGCCACCTGCAGCGTCACCTGCCTCAACCACCGGGTGAGGCAGCTCAGCAGCGGGCTGATCCGGGCCCAGCGGGCGATCTCTTCGCTGAAACGGACGGTGAGCCAACAGGGGCAGACGATCGCCGCGCAGCAGCAGGCGCTCAGCGGCCTCGGCGAAACCGGCAAAAAAGTCGACACGCTCTACGAATGCCTCTTCGAGGTTCCGATCACCGAGTACGGCGTGCCGGAAGAAGAAGAAGGCTACCTCTACGAAACCGCAACGGAAACCTTCCCGACGACGGCCCTCGACGTGCCATTCGAAGGCGAATTCGTCGGCGCCTGGTTCCTGATCGACGGCTGCAACCCGGAAGAAACCGCCGGCATCGACACCGCCAGGGCGGCAAGAGCGTTGGCCCCGGCCACGGACCTGCGCACGCTGATGCAGCCGCAGAGGCGCCTCTTCCCCTAAACATGCAGCGTCCCGAGCCACAGCAGCTGGTCGACCTCTCGGTCACCCTCTCCGAGCACCTGCCGGGCACCTGGCCCGAGCACATGCCATTCGCTCACAAGAACTGGAGCTGGTACGAGGAGTCGAAGTTGCCGACGGGCGCCAGTTGCTGCTCGCTCGGGCCGTACGTGACCCATTTCATGATCCTCGACGAGCACGCCGGCACCCATGTCGACGCGCCCTCGCACTTCGTCCCGCCCCCGGGGTCCGGCCTGCCGGACGCCGGGCCGCTGGGCGAAGCCAGCGCCGAGAAGCTCGACCTCTCGAAGATGATCGGCCCCGCCGCCGTCGTCGACCTCAGGCACCTCGACGGCAAGGCCGACCCCGGCGTCAGCCCGCCGATCGAGGTCGAGCACCTGGAAGCCTGGGAGGAGGAGCACGGGCAGTTCCAGCCGGGCGAGATCGTCCTCCTTCACACCGGCTGGTCGAAGCACTACGTCGCCGGCGAGGCAGGCAAGGCGTTCGTGCACGAGCCGGTGATGCTGCAGTCTCGCCCTGCCTGGCCGGCGCCGGGTCCGGAGGTGGCGATCTTCCTGCACGAGCGGGGAGTCGCCACCGTCGGCATCGACGCCCCCAGCATGGGCTCGGCCGAGGAGGGAATCGAGGTCCACAAGGAGGGCCTCGGCCGCGAGATGCTCTTCGTCGAGATGCTGACCAACCTCGACCGGCTGCCGCCGCGCGGCGCCAGCTTCGTCTTCCTGCCGGTCAAGATCGCCGTCGCCAGCGGCGCCCCCGGGCGCGCGATCGCGCTCCTTCCTTAGTCAGAAGCAACTCGACGCATCCGATATTCACCCCACTGGAGTGGGGTGAATATCGGATGCGGGTGCTTTATCGACCGATCTCGAGAACTGCATCGCCCCGTCGTCGACCGGGCCGTGGCGAATCGCGCGCAGGTCGAAGACGTAGTTCTGGCGCAGCTTCCAGGGCTCCTTCGAACCCTGTTTGGGGAGTTGGTCGAGCGCCCGCAGCACGTAACCGGAGTTGAAGTCGGAGAACGGAGTCTCCCTTACCGTCGGGTCGTTTATCTCGGGCACGCTTTTCGCATAGCCGTGCGCGTCCATGTGGGCAAGCAGGCGACAGACGTATTCGGAGGTGAGGTCGGCCTTCAGCGTCCAGGAAGCGTTGGTATAGCCGACCGTAAAGGCGCAGTTGGGCACGCCGCTCAGCATCATCCCCTTGTAGGTCATCGTCCGTGGAAGGTCGACCGGGTCGCCGTCGACGACCAGCTCCATCCCGCCGAGGAAGAGCAGGTTGAGGCCGGTCGCGGTGACGATCACGTCAGCCTCGATTTCCTCTCCCGAGTCGAGCCTGATTCCCCGCTCGGTGAAGCGATCGATCGTGTCGGTGACGACCGAGGCACGGCCCTCGCGAATCGCGGCGAAGAGGTCGCCGTTCGGCACCAGGCACATGCGCTGGTCCCAGGGGTTGTAGCGGGGCTTGAAGTGCTTGTCGACGTCGTAGCCGGGTGGCAGCGAGCGCTCGACCCCGCGGCGGACGAGTTTCTTGACGACCTCCGGGCGGCGGCGGCTCAGTTGGTAGAAGCCGGTCTGCAGGATGACGTTCTTCCAGCGCACAATCGCGTAGACGGCCTTCGGCGGTAGGAAGCGTCGTAGGCGGGCGGCGATCGGGTCTTCGGCCGGCAACGAGGCGATGTAGGTCGGCGAGCGCTGCAGCATCGTCACCTGCGCGGCAGTCTCCGCCATCGCCGGCACCAGGGTCACAGCCGTCGCGCCGCTGCCGATCACGACGACCCTCTTGCCCGCGTAGTCGAGGTCATCGGGCCAGTGCTGGGGATGGACGATCTCTCCGGCGAAGCCCTCCGCGCCCTCGAAGCGGGGATCGAAGCCTTCGTCGTAGCGGTAGTAGCCGCTGCAGACCCAGAGGTAGTCGCAGGTGATGGTCGAGCCCTCGCCGCCGTCGGTCCGCTCGACGTCGACCGTCCAACGGGTCTCCTCGCTCGACCACTCGGCGCGCACGGCGCGCTGCTGGAAGCGGATCCTGCGGTCGATGCCACCGTCGCGCGCGGTTCGCCGCACGTACTCGAGAATCGAGGGGCCGTCGGCGATCGTCTTCGAGTTCGTCCATGGCCGGAAGCGGTAGCCGAGCGTGTGCATGTCGGAGTCGGAACGGATGCCCGGGTAGCGGAAGAGGTCCCAGGTCCCCCCCAGATCCTCACGCGCCTCGAGGATCGCGTAGCTGCGACCGGGGAAGGCCTCCTGCAGGTGGTGGGCGGCGCCGATGCCCGAAAGGCCGGCGCCGACGATCAGCACGTCGAGGTGTTCGCTGGGCTGTCCGTTCGCTGTCAAAGCACCGGCATTCTGGCAGGCTGGCCGGGCAGCCAGTTTTCCGCCTAACGGATGCGCCAGGGCACGCTCGTCTCGCCGCCCTGTCTGGCACGGAGCCTGAGGGCGCCGCGAACACCCATCTTGGCCAGGAAGACCCGATTGCCCCCGGCAGCCGGGTGGGTCAGGGGAGCCCAGCCGTGCCGGGTGCGCTTCTCGACGACGAGCCGCCCGGGCGAGGGCGCCTTGCCCCAGAGCACCAACCGTCCGTTGCGTTCGCGACCGGCGACGAAGGGGAAGCGGAAGACCCGGTAGGCGAGCTTGGCGGGACCGTCGCGGAAGAAGAGGCCGCTCTGCTGGGTGGTGCCGTACCCGGCACTGCCCGGCGCCTGGTCGCGCAGGTACCACCAGATCGCCGCGTCGACTCCCTGTCGCCAGAGCTCGAAGAGGCCCTTGGCGAGGAAGCGGGCGTGGCGGTGCATCGGCACCCCTTCGGGGTCCGGCGGGTTCGAATCCCACCAGAACTCGGTCGCCCAGAACGGCTTCGGTCCGGCGGGCAGCACCCGCCCGGTCGCGATCGCCCGCCGCAGGATCGGCGTCAGGCGCCCGATGTCCGGCATCGAGACGTCGAGCTGGCTGGTGGCGTGGAGCCCCGGGCCTCCGACCTCAATCGGGTTGTGGGCGGCGATGTCGAAGTGAGCCGGTTCGGGGCAGGCGAGCGGCCGCAGTCGCGCCCCGCGCAGGCAGAGCAGCGAGCGCCAGAACCAGACCGGCGGCACGCGGCTCGCTCCGGCGCGCGCGTCGCCGTAGGGCGCCAGGCCGCCGAGGATCACCCGTGCTCCGGGATCGGCGGCGTGGATCGCCGCGTAGGCCGAGTTCAGCATCGCCCGGTAGTGGGCGGGTGCGACGAGCCGGCGACCGCGCCAGAGCGGGCCGAGGTGGACGGCGAGGTTCTGCTCCGCCCAGACCTGGAAGTAGCGCACGTGGGGTAGCGATCCGGCCAACGAGCCGGCTGGATCGACGTAGCCGCCGGAGTAACGAGTGGCGAGGGCGCGGGCGAAGTCGCCCAAGGCCGCCGGCTGCGGCTGCCAGGTCCCTGGCGGCGCCACGGCAAGGCTCGGGCGCCCCGGCCCCTCGGCCCAGGTGGGTGCGTAGTCGATCTCGAGCACCGGCTGCATGCCTGCCGCCACCGCGCTGCGAACGGCGCCGTCGAGGGCGCTCCAGCGGTAGGCGGGGTCGGCGGGATCGGCGGGGTTGAAGAGGACCGGCCGGGTTCTCGGAGCGACAGCCGACCAGTCGACGGTGAGCAGGGCGAGGTCGGCACCCGCGCTCCTGGCTCGCGACATCCATTCTTCGCGGAGCAGCGGATTGGGGCTCAGAAACGAGTCGTCGGTGACACCGAGTTGCAGGCCGTGCGGCGCCGCCGCGGCCGGGGGCGACCAAACGCCGAGCGCCAGAGCCACGAGGGCGAGGATCCGCGCGAGCGCCGGTGCTCTCACCGCGAAGGGGTGCGGCGGCGAGCCACCGCGAAGGCGGCCGCGGCCCCGGCCGCGAGCACCAGCATCAGGGGGAAGCCGGCGCCCAGTCCGCGCTCGCCGAGCGACCCCAGCGAGGGGGTCCGCCCAGTCCCCCCCGCTTCGCCCTGCGGAGCCGTCTGGGCGACCGCATCGGCGAGGGAGAGACCGGTTGGACCGCGTTCGCGCAGCGCCTTTTCGGTCGCTTCGCCGAGTGCGCCATCGCGAACTGCGTCGCGTGCTTTCTTCGATGTGTCGGGTGCCTTCGGACCGGTCGAGGTCGGCAGGGTCTCGAAGTACTGTTCGGCCTCAGGCAGGCCAGGTGGTGCCAGCACCTGGGTCGCCGCTCCCACGGGAGACGGCAAAGCCAGCGCCAGCAGCAGGGCCAGTGCCGTAGTTTTCCGCATCGAACGCATAAACACGCAGGAATGGGCAGAGAGCGGAATTTCGCGGGATCCCTCCCGCAGCAGACTGTACATGGAGGCACTGGAGACACCGCACCGCGCGGACCACAGGCCCCGGTGGCACCGCCACCGGGAGAGTCCCCGGCGCGACTGGGGGAAAGTCGCGACCATGCTCCTCTCCGCCCTCCTCATCGTCTACCTGGCGTTGAAGAGCGGCGGCTACGACCCGATACCGCGCGATCAGCTCGGCATCGTCATCTGGTGGGGACTGCTGCTCGGAGTCGCCGTCGAGGCGCTGCCCGTGCCCGGTCGAACCCGGGCCAGCCTCGCCGTGCTCGTACTGCTGGGCGGTTTCGCCGCTTGGACCGCGCTCTCGCTGGGCTGGACCGGGAGCAGCGAACGCACCACGGCCGAGCTCGCCCGGGTGGTCACCTACCTCGGCGTCCTCGCCCTCGGCATATCGGTGGCGACGCGGCGGCGCGGCGCGGCGCGGCACCTCCTCGCCGGGGTCACCCTGGGCCTCGCCGTCATCGCCGCCCTCGGCGTCCTCTCCCGCCTGCACATGGCCTGGTTCCCGGCCAACGAACTCGGCAAGGTGCTGCCGGGGATCGAAATCGAGCGACGTCTCTACTACCCGATCGGCTACTCGAGCGCGATGGGGGCGCTGGCCGGGATGACCCTGCCGTTGCTGCTCGCCGCAACCGCTTGGCCGCGGACGATCGCCGCCCAGTCACTGGCTGCCGCCGCGATCCCCGTCACCGGCCTGACGGTCTACCTGACCACCTCCGGGACGGGGGCGGCGGTCGCGGGCACCGCCCTGCTCGCCTTCTTCCTCCTCTCCCCCGACCGACTGCCGAAGCTGATGACGTTGGCCGCCGGCACCGCCGGCGGCGCCGTCCTCGCCGCCGCGGTCGCCGATCGCGACGAGTTGGCCCGCGGACTGCCGACGGCCGCTGCCGAACACCAGGGGACCGAAATGATCTGGATCGTCCTCGCGGTCTGCCTCGCGGTCGCCCTGATCCAGGTCATGATCAGCCTCGCTGTGCGCCGCGTCGACCGCCCGAGCCTGCTTGGGATCGGCCGTCGGGAAGCGCTGATCGCGACCGCGGTGGCGCTCGCCTTTGCCCTGCCCGTCGCGATCGCCGCCGGCGCCCCGCACGAGGTCTCGCACCGCTGGGAGGTGTTCAAGCTACGCGGCAACGGGCCGGGCAAAGAACCGAGCGGGGCCTCGTCGATTCTCGATTTCCACGGCGCCGGCCGCTACCAGTTCTGGCAATCGGCGATCGACGCCAGCGAGACCGCCTCCTGGAAGGGCATCGGTCCCGGCACCTTCGAATTCTGGTGGATCCAGCACAGCAGCTACAACGGCTACGTCCGCACCGCCCACTCGCTCTACCTCGAGAACCTCGCCGAGCTGGGCATCCCCGGCCTGCTGCTGATCTGTGGCTTCGTCTTCGCCGTCCTCGGCATCGGTTCGGTGCGCTCGCTGCGGGCGCCGCCGGGCGAGCGCCTCGTCCTCGCCGGGGCGACCGCCGGCGCGGCTGGCTTCGCGATGGCCGCCGCCCTCGATTGGGTCTGGCAGCTGGGCGCGCTGCCGGTCGCCTTCATGCTGCTCGCCGCGGTGGCCGTCAGCGGCTACTCCTTGCGCGAGCCGCGCAGCGGCCGCCGGCGGCGCCGGCGGCGTACCAGCCGACGCAATCGGATCTGGGCGGAACGGGGCGCGGTGGCGGTGGCTGCACTGCTGGCGATCGTCGCCATCTGGTCGCCCCTGCAGGCCGCGACCGCGATGCGGCAGAGCTGGATCGACGCCTCTCACGGCGAACTCGCCGCCGCCCTCGACCGGGCACGCGACGCGGCAGACGCCGAACCCGACGCGGCCCTGCCACGACTCCAGGAAGCGCTGGTACTCGAGCGGGAAGGAAAGCTCCCGGCGGCGACCGCTGCCGCGAAGGTCGCCACCGACAAGGAACCCGCCAACTGGCGCACCTGGTTCATCCTCGCCCGCCTCGAGGCCGAGCAGGGCATGGTCGGCCCCGCGCTGCGCGCCTACCACCAGGCCCACCTCCTCAACCCCCGGTACGGCCTGCTGAAAGCCTGAGTGGAATGGCCGGCGGCGTCGCAGAGAGGGCCGGTTACCTTCGCAAGGAGCTCTTCTTCGAGCGCAACCGCGATCCGTCCCATGCCGCGCTCGTCCTCGGCAGCGGCCGCAGCGGCACCACCTGGCTGGCCGAAGCGATCGCCCGCCAGCACCGCAGCCGCCTCCTCTTCGAGCCGTTCCACCCCCGGCTGGGAGCGATGGGGAAGGACGGGCGCCTCTTCCTCGATCCCACCGAGCACCCACCCTCGTTCGAGCGCTCGGCACGACGCATCCTCTCGGGCCGGGTCCGCGGCCCCTACATCGACGGCGTCCGCATCGCGCGGCTGCCGCGGGGCCGGCTCATCAAGGACGTCCATGCATCCAGCCTGCTGCCCTGGCTGCGAGCGAATTACCCAGGCGTCCCGGTCGTCTATGTCGTCCGCCACCCGATCGCGGCCTCGCTCTCGCGCCTGCGCGCGGACACCTTCTATGGCGTCGGCGACTACCTGGCGACGCCCGCAGGCCGCGAGGACGCCGAGGAATCGCCCGCCGCGGCCTGGCTCCCCCTGTACGACGAGTGTCGCGACGACCCGGAGCCCCTGGTCCGCCTCGTCGCCGAGTGGTGCATCGAAAACTCCTATCCGTTGAGCCACCGGGACGACGAGGGTGTTGCTCTCGTCTTCTACGAGCGCGCCGTGCTCGACCCGGCCTCCGAGCTCGCCCGCATCGGCGAGCTCTGCGCCGGCGCCCTCGGTCCGCCTCGTGCGATGAGGGCGACCGACGAAGTTCGTGCCCCCTCGGCAACCGACTGGAGCGGAAGCGCAGCCGAAGCGCATATGTCGGGCGATTGGGAGCAACTCCTCGGTCGCTGGAAAAGCGAGGTCCCGGGACCGGTCGCCGAACGGTGCTCACGGGTCGTCTCCCAGTTCGGCCTCGACTGGCTCTACGGTGGGGGCTGAACGGTGCTCCACATCGCCACAGTGCACTTCCAGTCTCCGCGCTGGATCCCGATCCAGGTTCGGGAACTGCGAAGGCATCTCCAGGTCCCCTTCACGACCTGGACCTCGCTGGAGGGAATCTCGCCTTCCTACGGCCGCCACTTCGACCGGGTCATCGAGCAGGGCGGCCCCCACGCCGACAAGCTCAACCACCTCGCGATCGAGATCTCCGACGCCGCCGACGAGGACGACCTGATCATGTTCCTCGACGGCGACGCCTTCCCGATTGCCGATCCCGGGCCGTTGATCGAAGCGGGCCTGCGCAAAGCGCCGCTCCTCGCAGTGCAGAGGGCCGAGAACGGCGGCGATCCGCAGCCGCACCCCTGTTTCTGCGTGACGAGCGTGAGCGCCTGGAGTTCCCTGTCTGGAGATTGGACCAAGGGCTACATGTGGGAGGACGCGAACGGCGAGCCGAAGACCGACGTCGGCGCCAACCTGATGCGCCGACTCGAGCTCACCGGCACCCCCTGGACCCCGGTGCTGCGAACCAACCGCCGCAATCCGCATCCGCTCTTCTTCGGTGTCTACGGCGACGCGATCTATCACCACGGCGCCGGGTTCCGCTCGCCGATATCCCGCAGCGACACGATCGGCCTCCGCCCGGTTCCCGATGGCCGAGCGCCTGTGGTCGGACCGCTCGTGCGGCGCCTGGGGCGAATCCGGTGGCAAGTACAGGCCCGCGCGCTGGCCCGGCGTAACCTGAAACTGTCAGAGGAGATCTTCACCAGGATCGAGCGCGACGAGCAGGGCTGGTTGGACGAGCTGACGTAGCTCTAAAGCTGTGTACACGATCGTGTACACTGACCCAAATGGCGAAGACAGTCCCTGTGCGCGAGCTGCGCAGCAACCTGAGCCGCCTGCTCGACGATGTCAGCGATCGGCGAGATCACGTGCTCGTGACTCGCAACGGCACCCCGGCTGCGGCTCTTGTTCCGATCGACGAGTATGAGGCCCTGGAGGAGACCGCTGAGATCCTCTCCGACCCTGATGCCCTTGCCGCTTTGGAGACTGGGCTCGCCGAGATCGAGCGCGACGAAACTGTCACCCTCGCGGAACTTCGCAACGAGCTTGCCGAGCGTCGAGCCGCCGCCGGCTGATCGTTGGCACGGCTCGTTCTTGCCCGCCGTGCCCGGCGGGAACTGCTCGAACTCAACTGGCCGTTGATAGACGCGATCGAGGACGCATTGGGCTTGCTGGAGCGAGAACCGCATGCTGGCTATGCACTCCGAGGCAAACTGCGCGGTCTGTACTCGCTGCGGGTTGGCGCATACCGGATTCTCTACCAGCTGACCGATGGCGAGGGAACCGTCCGTGTTGCAGCTATCCGCCACCGCGTCGTTGCCTACGGCCGCGATCCACGCTAGGGCTCAAGGGATGCCTTCGCGGACGAGCTCGACCATCGCGTACTCGGGAGCGAGCCGCTCGCGCAGCAGCTCCTGCTCCTCGTCGCTCAGCTCGATCTTCTCGCCGAAGCTGCGCTCCCGCTTCTCACTGAGGTCGAGCCGCAGCTCCGCTGCCACTCGTCGCAGGTCCTCGAGGTAGGTCTCGGTGAAGCAGGTGGCCGAGCAGGCGAGCGCGTTCTCGGCCGCCTCGGAGGGGTCGAGGCGCGCCGAGAACATGTGCAGCTGGGTGAGCAGGCGCTCGGTGGGCACCCGCTCGAGGAAGTCGCGAAAGCCGGTGCGGCGGCGCAGGGAGAGTCGCCGGCCGAGGAAGGAGCTCTCGGCGACGACGTCGTCGATGAACGGCTCCTCTTGCCTGGCGTTTCGGTTGCTCCGCGCCCAGAGCAGGTAGCGGTAGTAGGAGATCACCCGCGCGGCAGGGTCGCGCAGGATCGTGATCGTGTAGGTCGCGGGCGGCAGCCGCAACTCGTGGGCAGGCTGATGGGAGTTGGCGAAGAAGTAGTCCCCCTCTTCGATCAGCCGCTGGTTGCCCCGCACGAACCTGAGGCCGTTCCCCTCGATCGCCTGCTCGCCGGCCACCGTCCGCAGGTCGAACCCCCCCAGCGCCCAGAAGGCCGAGTTGAGGCTCGTCCCCGCCGTCTTGCGGACGTGGAAGTGGTAGACGCGCTCGTAGTCCGGGTTCATGAGTCGCCCCGCAGGATCGCGGCGATCGTCGGCAACCAGCGTTCAGGCGAGAACTCCTCTTCGACCCGGCGGCGGCCGACCTCGCCGAGCCGGGCCCGCAGGCCGGCGTCCTCGCCGAGGGCCTGCAGCGCCTCCAACCAGCGATCTTCGCCACTGACCGCGTAGCCCGCCCCACCAATCGTCGCTGCCGACACCCCCACGTCGTCGGCCACCGCCGGAATGCCGGCGGCCATGTACTGCAACGCCTTGTAGGCGCACTTGCCACGCGTCCACGGTGTGTCCTCGAGCGGCATCAGGCCGACGTCCATCTCGGCCAGCGCCTGGCGCTCGGCCGCGGGGCTCCAGGCACGCTCCTCGACCCGCACGGCGGCGATCTTCACGGTCGAGCCGCCGACGACGAGCAGGCGCAGCGGGCGGCTCGACTCCTTCGCCAGTCGCGCGAGCACGGGCGCGACCCTTTCCAGGTAGGGCGCGGTCGTCGGCGAACCGATCCAGCCGAGGGTCAGCGCCTCTCCCTGCTCGTGAGAGCGGACGGCGTAAGAGGCGGGGTCGACCAGCGAGGGCACGACCGTGACCCGTTTGCCGTAGGCGGCGAGGTGCTCGGCGAGGATCTCGTTGCCGGCGATCGTGTGCGCGGCCTGCTCGGCGAGCCAGCGCACCTTGCGCGCCGCCCCCTTGAGCACGCCAAGGGGATGGCCGCCGGTCTGGCGCCCGCTCAGCCAGACCGCATCGTCGACGTCATAGACCAGCCTGCGGTTCCTCCCGGCAGTCCGCTCCAGGGCAAGCGAAGGCGCCAGGTCGACCTGGCGCTGAACGACGACGGTGGATGCGTCACTCGCCTCGCGCAGATCCCGCTTCAGCCGCCTGCGCGAGGCGGCCAGGACACGCGCCTTGCCGAGCGCCCCCGCATCGCGGAAGCGCCGCGCATCGTCGTCGCGGAAGAGCGGCAGCAGCTCCAGCGCCATGTCGTGGGCAACAAGCCCCCGCCCCGGCAGCTCGAGGCGCACGCGAAAGGCCGCATCCAGCGGCCCCTGACAAGACGTCGCGATAACCTGCATGATCGTTGGCCGCCATCAGTATCACAGCTTGAAAACCTACGAGTTTCACCCGATCACACACTGTGTGATGTGCGGCTCAGTAGCCGCCAAGACCCTCGGTCGTCGCCTCGACCGACATCAGGGCATGCGACCGGTCAAGTCGACGGGTACGCTGACCACCGTCCAGAGGTGTCGCGAGTGCGGGCTGGTCTTCTCGAATCCGATGCCTGTTCCGAAGGACCTCGGAACACACTACGACGTACCGGTCGGCGACTACTGGAAAGGGCAGACCGGTGCGGCTCAACCCGATCGGTATTTCAGCGGCCAAATCGCTCGATTCCGTGACCTTTGGTCCGCCAACGGGGAATCCGCTCCCGTGGCGCTGGATATCGGAGCCGGGATGGGAAAGGCCATGGTGAGCATGGCCCACTCGGGTTTCGAAACGCACGGCATCGAGCCCTCGCCGAGCTTCCACGAGTTCGCGGTCACGCATACCGGACTTTCGCCCGACCGTATAAAGCTGGCAGGCGTCGAGGAGGCTGACTTTGCGGGAGGCTCCTTTGATTTCGTCACTTTCGGGGCCGTGCTCGAGCACCTGCCGCAACCGGCTGAAGCGCTGAGAAAGGCGCTGGACTGGGCACGCCCAGGCGGTCTGGTCCACGTCGAAGTTCCTTCATCAGATTGGCTCATGGCGCGTTTGGTGGACATCGCCTACCGCGTTCAGGGCCTCGACTACACATGTCACCTCAGCCCGATGCACACCCCATACCACCTTTACGAGTTCACCATTGAGTCTTTCGATGCTTTTGCTGCCCAGGCCAAATGTCAGGTCGCGTTTCGTCACTTCTACGTCGGCGCGACGTACGCACCACGCTGGCTCGACCCACTCCTGAAGCGTGTCATGTCAGCCACCAAAACAGGCATGCAGCTCGAGGTGTGGCTACGCAAGACATCGACGTCGTAGGTGCGATGTCCCTACGCGTACTGTATGTCTGCTACCTCTCGCTCGAGGACCCACTGGTCCACAGCCAGGTCGTCGCCTACCTCGACGGGCTCTCCGAGCGGGGGCACGTCGTCCACCTGATGACCTTCGAGCAGCGCCTCTCGCGAGAGCGGTCGCAGCAGATCGCCGAGGAGCTGGGGCGCCGCGGGATCGTCTGGCACCGTCGCCGCTACCACAAGCGGCCCTCGCTGCCGGCCACCGCCTTCGATGTGATCGCCGGCGGGCTCGCCGCCGCTCGCCTCGTGCGCCGCCACCGCCTCGACGCGATCCACGCCCGCAACCACATGCCGGCGGCGATGGCGCTGATCGCCGCCTGGTTCGCACGTTTTTGGCTGATCTTCGACCTGCGCGGCCTGATGGCGGAGGAGTACGTCGACGCCGGCAACTGGAAGCGCGACGGGATTCCCTACCGGTTGACGCAGTGGGTGCAGCGGGCGGCATTGCGGCGAGCAGACGGCCTCGTCACCCTGACCGAGGCGGTGCGGCCCCACCTGAGCGAAGCGAAGGCCGGCCCCGAGACCACCTTCGTCATCCCCTGCTGCGCCGACGTCGAGCGGATCGCCGAGCGCTCCTCAGAACGCACCGATGCGCGCGCCGAGCTCGTGATCGGCGAGCGCCCGACGATGGTCTACGTCGGCAAGTTCACCGGCTGGTACATGGAGCGCGAGATGGCGGACTTCCTCGCCGTCGCCAGGCGGTCGCAGCCCGACCTCCTCTTCCTGATCGTCACCCAGGCCGACCCGGCGCCGATGCTGCGTGAGCTCGACCGCAACGGGATCGGCGCCGGCGACCGCCGCATCCTGCGCGCCGAGCCGGAGGAGATCGGCCGCTACCTGGCCGCCGCCGACGTCGGCCTCTCCTTCGTCAGGCCCTGCTTCTCGAAGATCTCCTCCTCGCCGACCAAGATCGGCGAGTACCTGGCGGCTGGCCTGCCCGTCGTCTCGACCGCCGGGATCGGCGACGTCGATGCCCTGCTGCGCGACAACCGGGTCGGCGCCCTGGTCGAGGACCTCTCGAACCCCGGCTACGAGGCCACGGTCGCCGCCCTGCGCGAGCTGCGAGAGGATCCGGAGATCCGCCGGCGCTGCGCCGCGGCAGCGCGCGAGAACCTCTCCCTGCGCGAGGTCGGGATTCCCCGCTACGACGCGCTCTACAGGCGGCTCGCCGATGGCTAGGAACGTCGTCGTCATCGGGATGCATCGCAGCGGCACCTCGGCGATCACGAACGCGATCCGGCTGCTCGGCTGCTCGATCGGCAATACCGGGGACTTCACGTCGCCAAAGCGCTGGAACCCGCAGGGCAACTGGGAGCACCAGCGTCTGATCGACCGCAACGAACGGATCCTCGCGCTGCATGGCGGCACCTGGTTCGCGCCGCCGCGTCTACCCGACGGTTGGGCGGAGCAGGAAAAGGCTCGCGCCATGCTCCCCCCCCTTCACTCGGAGTTCGCCGAGATCTACCGCGAGGAGGGATGGGTGTGGAAGGACCCGCGGGCATGCCTGACGCTGCCGCTCTGGCTCCAGGCCTGGGACTCGACACCGGTCGCGGTGATGGTCTTTCGCCACCCGCTGGCCGTGGCCAAGTCCCTTGCCGCCCGCAACGGGTTCTCCCTTCGCCACGGCCTGGCGCTCTGGGAGACCTACAACGCGCAGGCCCTCTGGAACCTGCGCGACCTGCCGACGTCGGTGTACAGCTACGACAGCGCCCTGGACGATCCGGCGCGATTCGTCGACGAGCTCAGCGAGACGCTCGAACGGCGAGGGGTCGTCCTCGGCGGCTCGACCTCGGAGGCGACCGAGGTCCTACAGCCCTCGCTGCGGCGCAACACGCAGGGCGACGAGGAACTGGCGGCTCTCAACAAACGGCAGCACGAGCTTTGGGACCTGCTGAGAGCCCTCGCCAACGGCGCACCATGGCCGACCGACAAACGGCTGGCGAGGCGATCCCTGGCCACGCGGCTGATGCTCTTGGCGAAGCGTCAGCGCAGCTTGCCCGCCAGGTAGCGACGGGCGGGCGGAGAGAGCAGTCGGCGCCCATAGCGGAGCGTTAGGGGCACAGCGGCAAGCCGTACAGCCAGCGAGCCCTTGAGCGCCGCCTGGACGAGGATGTCGACCCGCTGCAGGTCGGCGGCCCGGTGTACGTCGGCGATCGCGTCAGGCTCGCGCCGCAGGAACTCGCGCTCGATGCGGTCGAGCCAGCGCAGCCCCTCGCGCAGGTCGCTCGGGCCGACCGTGTCGTCGATCCGATTGACGAGGACGCGATGGACCGCCGGCTCGGGACACGCGCCGAGCGTCCGTTCGAGGTGGCGAGCGGCGCAGCGGACGAAGTTCTCCACCTGGATCTCCTCATGCCGCAGGGACACCCCGCGCGGGTCGACCCGCACCGTCATCAACGGCTCGTCGATGCTGCAGAGCCGGGCACCGTCGGTGAGCATGCGCGCGAACAGCTCGTAGTCCTCGGTGTGCTGGCTGTCGGGCGAGATCCCGTACGGATGCGCCCGCATCGTCGAGGCTCTCGCGACGATGGTCACGTGGGCGAGAGGCGTCGCGAAGAGAGCCGTGAACCACGCGCCCTCCGGAGTCAGGCAGCGCAGCGGACGGGGCTTCAGGGGCTCGCCGCTGTGAGCGTCCACCAGCTCGATCGCGGTGCCGACCACGTCGACGTCGGTCCGGCGCCGGAGGATCTCGACCTGACGCTCGATTCTCTGGGGCGCAGAGACGTCATCGGCATCCATGCGCGCGATCAGCTCGCCGCGCGCCTCCGCGACACCGCGGTTGAGCGTCGCGATCAGGCCCAGGTTGCGGGGGTTGCGCAGCACGCGAACCCGCTCGTCGCGGGCGGCATGGGCCTCGAGGATCGCGAGGGTCCCGTCACGCGAGGCATCGTCGATTGCGAGGATCTCGAGCTCGCCGTAGGTCTGGTCGAGCAACGAGTCGAGCGCCGCGGCAACGAAGCGCTCCGCGTCGAAGCAGGGGAGCAGGACGGATACGAGCGGTTGCTCAGCCACGGCCCAGGGCGAGCTTCAGGGTGTGGCGCAGCCTCGGATTCCCCGGCCACTCCCAGGCCGCCGCGAGCAGGGCCATCGCCCGGCGCGGCGCGGCGGTGCTGGAGCGGTACTGCCAGAGGCGGTAGTCCGAGCGACATCGGCGCCGCTCGCGGCCGCCGACCAGCGGGTAGCGCTCGCTGGCCTCCAGCGTCGCGGAGAGCCTTCCCAGCTCGCCGAACGGGGCGCCGTTGAAGCTGTAGGGGGAGATCGTCTGCAGGGGAACGTGGACGAGCTCGCGGTCGATCAGCTCGCGCTCGGGAGCGACGATCTCGTCCGCATCGGCGGGAAGCAGGTTCGGCCTCGTCACAGCCGGTGGAATGTGCCAGATGCAGGTCTCGGTCAGATCCTCGACGACGTTGAATGGGGCGGGCGCGAGCCCGGCCCGGAGGAAGCGGTAGCTGTGCTCGGTGTGGCCCCAGCGCCGGTACTGAGCGAACAACGGGTGCCATCCCCCCACCTGCCGCAGCCCCTCGGCGGTGAAGAAGTTGAAGCTGGCGCTGCCAAAGGGCCCGTGGGCGATGCGGTGCCCGTTGACTGTCGAGTGTCGCTCGTAGTTGCGAATCCGTCGCCGCGCGAAGAGCGAGAAGTGGTGGATGGCGCTCGCACGCGCAAGCTCGACGTGCAGTGGGAAGACCGAGCCGTCGAGCAGCTCGACGTCGTCCTCGACGAAGAAGTAGTGGTCGAAGTCGGGGAAACGCTCGAGCACCCGGTTCTTCGACAGCCCCACCCCCTCGCGCTCCTCGGAGTGCAGAAGCGGAACCCGCCACTCCTCGCAGAAGCGCCGCGTCTCCTCGTCGCCGCCATCGAGCGAGACGAGCAGCGAGAAGCGCGGGTCCTCCATGCAGGCCTTGGCAAAGTGCGGCAGGTAGCGCCGCAGATAGCCCGGCCGTTCGCAGGTCGTGATGCAGACCAGGGCCCGGTACTCAGGCGTCGGTGGCACGACGCTCAGGGCGCGGCGGACCGGCGCAGGGCGATCAGCCTGTCGGCGGCGGCCACCTGCTCGAAGGAATCGGCGAGCAGGCCCTCGATCAACTGCGCCGGTCCGCCATCGGGATCGAGGGCGTCGTGGAAGGCGACCACACCCCCCGGGCGCAGGAACCGCTCCCAAGCCTCGAAGTCGCGACGGACCCCCTCGGGGGTGTGGTCGCCGTCGATCCAGAGCAGCCCGATCGACCGTGTCCAGCCTCTGCTCACCACCTCGGAGCTGAGGTTGACGAGCCGAACGTCCTCGACGACCCCGACCCGGAGCATGTTCTCGAAAAACGCCCGCCGATCCTGGGGACCGAACTCGGTCCCGTAGATCCCCTGGAAAGACTCGTGCGGCTCGATCGCGTAGACGGGGGCGCCTTTGGCGCCGAGGGCCAGGGCGGCGGTCGAGCGACCGCGAAAGCTGCCGACCTCGACGATGCATGCGTCCGGCGGCACCTCGGAGGCCAATCGCATCAACTCGCCGGCCTCCGCCTCGTTGACGCTCCCCTGGACGCACATCACCGTCTCTATCGGGGTTTGGCGCCGTCGCAACCCGAGGCGCCGTCTGGCACGCGTGATGAAGCTGTCCATAGGACTTCGAAGCCGAATACTAGATGCCTCACTGGTGCCGATTCGCGCTCAGGCCGCAGCGCAGGTACTGCCGGGCTCGCAGGCGGCGAGTCGCTCGCGACTCGCCATGGCGCGGATCGAGCGACTCGACGAGGAGAACCGCGCCCGCGAGGAGGGCGAGCCCGGTCGCCCAGAGCCTGCCGTGCATGCGGCGGGCGGCTCCCAGCTGACCGGCGACTTCACGGCGCATCCGCTCGGGCTCGCTCCACGTCGCCCTGGCGCTGGTCCCGTGCCCGTGCACCATCGCGACGTCGCCGCAGACGCCGATCTTCCAGCCGGCCCGGGCCATGCGCCAGCACCACTCGCGGTCCTCCCCGTACATGAAGAGGCTTTCGTCCAGCGGCCCGACCTCGGCAACTGCCTCGGCCCGGGCGATCAGCGCCGCACCGGGCAACCAGCCGTCGACGATCTCCGTCGCCTCGCGCTCGCCAGGCAGCAGCCAGCGTGATCGCCATCGCGTCGGCAGCAGCCTGTGTAGGCGGAGCGCCCTGACGAGGGGGCGGACGAGGCTGTCCTGAGCGCGCGCCACCGGCATTTCCCCTCCGTCTAGGCCGCGCAGGCGTGGGCTCGCCAGGCCGACGTTCGGGTGCCGATCCATCCACGCCACCAGCTGCTCGAGCCCAGCCGCATCCGCCTCGACGTCGGGGTTGACGAGCATCCAGTACCTCGTCTCCACCTCGGGCCAGGCGAGATTGCAACCGCCGGCGAAGCCGAGGTTGCTCGCGCTCGAGATCAGCTCCGCACCCGGCAGCAGCCGCTTCAGCGTCGCGGCGCTCTCGTCCGGACTCGCATTGTCGACCGCAACCAGGCGAACCAGGCCCCGCTCGAGGGCGGGCGCTAGGGCTGCCGCGTAGCGAGGCAGGGACTCCTCCGAGTTGTAGAGGACCGTGGTCACGGTCACTGCGGGGTTCCCTTGCATTGAACAAACTCTCGATATATGTTCTCGTTTGTTTATTTTGATCTAATTTATTTCGATTGCTTATCGACCATCAACTGAGAGGATCTCGATGCCAGCCAATGAGACACCGGCGCCTGGGAGCGGCGACGCTCAAACTCTAAGGGGGATGCCAGCCAGGCTCTCAATGTTCGTCACCCTCATCCTCATGCTTCTCTTCACCCTGGACGCAACCCAGGCGTCTGCGAGCTTTGAATTCGAATTCGGAAGCGCTGGCTCCGGCAATGGGCAATTCACCTCGCCCCATGGCGTGGCCGTCGATTCGGAAGGAAATATCTGGGTTGTCGACACCGAAAACAACCGAATCGAGAAGTTCAGCCCGGAAGGCAAATACCTCTTCCAGTTCGGCGAAACAGGCTCGGGCAACGGGCAACTCAAAGAACCGACCGGGATTGCGATCGTCGGCGCCGCAAACAAAGTCTGGATAGCTGACACCGGCAACAACCGGGTGCAGAAGTTCAGCTCAACGGGCAAATTCGAAGCCAAATTCGGGGAAGCCGGATCGGGCAACGGCCAGTTCAAAGAACCAACCGGGATAGTGCTGCTGGAAGGAAGCACCTTCGTGGCCGACACCGGCAACGACCGGGTGCAGAAATTCAACTCCAGCGGTGAATTCAAAGGCAAATTCGGCGAAGAAGGCTCGGGCAACGGGAAATTCCTGCAGCCCACCGGAATCGGCACGGTCGAAGGCAAAGGTTATCTCTGGATTGCCGATACGGGAAACAACCGGGTGCAGAAGATCTCGCCCGCTGGCGTCTATCAGAGTCAGTTCGGTGAAAAAGGCAGCGGAGATGGGCAGTTCGAAGCCCCAACCGGGATCGCCAGCGATTTCAAGGGCAACCTCTGGGTCGCGGACCCAGGCAACAGCAGAGTCGAGAAGTTCGACGCCAACGGGGTCTTCAAAGAAAAATTTGGCGAAGAAGGCACCGGCGAAGGACAGTTCGAAACCCCGACCTGGATCGCCAATCCCTCGCCCTGGCACCTTCTCGTTGTCGACACGGACGACAATCGGGTCGAGGGTTGGAACCAGCCACCCAACCCACCGGTCGCCACCACCGAAGCACCAAGCGAATACTGCTCAAGCGAAGCGACCTTCCACGGCATTGTCAATCCAGAAGGGGCCGCCACCGAATACCACTTCGAATACGGCACCACGACCGCCTACGGCACGAACGTACCGGAACCTGATGAATCGGTCGGATCGGGCATCGAAAACGTCGAAGTGAGCAAGCTGGTCAAAGGCCTCGAAGCGGGCACCACCTATCACTACCGGGTCACCGCCACGAACTCCGGCGGCACCGCCCACGGCAAGGACGAATACTTCAAAGTCGGCGGTGCCGGGTGCAAAGAAGCTCCGGCCGGCCAACTCGACCAGCCGCAGGGCATCGGGGTCAACTCCGAAGGGGCCTACTGGGTGGTCGACACCGAAAACAGCCGACTGCAGGAGTTCAATCCCGAAGGCAAATTCCTGTCGCAAATCGGCGGTAGAGGCACCGGCGACGGCCAGTTCCGGGAACCCGTCGGCTTGTCGATGACAGAAGGGGGCCGCTTCTGGGTAACCGATACAGGCAACGACCGGGTAGAGAGGTTCTTCTCGACCGGCAACTACTGGTCTCAGTTCGGCGAATCGGGCTCGGGTAGCGGGCAGTTCGACGAACCGACCGGTATTGCACGCGATCCAGCTAGCGGAGCCGCCTTTGTCGCCGACACCGGCAACAACCGGGTGCAGAAATTCAACTCCAGCGGCATCTATCAATCCAAACTCGGCGAAACGGGCTCCGGCAACGGGCAGTTCGACGAACCCCATGGCGTCGCGATCGATTCGAAAAGCTCCATCTGGGTTGTAGACACCGGCAATGATCGGCTTGAGAAGTTCAACTCCAAAGGCGAATACAAAGCCAAATGCGGAGAAACGGGCTCCCTGAACGGTCAGTTCGAGGAACCCGTGGGCATAATCATTGACTTCAAGGACAACATCTGGGTCGCCGACAGCGGCAACGACCGGGTGCAGCGGTTCAACGCCGAATGCATCTACCAGGAAAAATTCGGGGAAACGGGCTCCGGCGAAGGGCAGTTCGAAGCCCCGACCTGGATCGCCAGCTCAACGCCGTGGCATTTCTACGTCACTGACACCGGCAACGACCGGGTGACGAGCTGGACGGTGAAACCGGATCCCCCGACGTGCACCACCAATGCCGCTACAAGCGTAGGCAGCACTGAAGCAACGCTCAACGCGACGATCAACCCGAGCGGTGCCGCCACCGAATACCACTTCGAATACGGCACCACGACCGCCTACGGCACGAACGTGCCGGAACCCGACGAATCGGTCGGGTCCGGGACCGAAGACAAAAAAGTGAGCAAGGTGGTCAAAGGGCTGAAATCGAAAACGACCTACCACTTCCGGGTCGTGGGGAAAAACGCGGGCGGTGCCTGCGAAGGCAAAGACACGACCTTCACGACATCGTAGGCAGAACGTTTCTCGACCACAGCTCCACGAGCGCGTCGGCGAACTCCCGGTAGTTCGCCGACGCGTTGAAGCGCGACGCAAAGAGCAACCGTATGCGGTCGGCATCGAAACGGCCGGGGTCGAGCGCCCCGGACAGTGCTTCGGCGACCTCCTCGATGGACGAGCTTGGAGAAAGAAGCACTCCGCTCCCCGCCTGGACGATCTCCGACACGCTGCCGACGTCAAGGGAGACGATCGGCGTCCCGTAGCTCTGCGCCTCCATCATCGACACCGGCACCCCCTCCGAGAGGCTCAGCGAGAGAAAGGCCGATGCCGCCTGGCGGGCATAGAAGTCGCGGATCGCGGCATTGTCGACCCACCCCCGCAACTCCCAGGTCACTGCGTCCGGCAGCGAGGCGGCTGCCCTCTCCACCCGCTCGCGCTCCGTGCCGTCGCCGAAGTGAACCCAGCGCAACGGGCGGTCACACGCCCGCAGCACCTCTGGGATCAGATGCACTCGCTTGCGGGGGATCAGCGTCGAGCAGGAAACGATCAGGGGCGGATCGGAGGCAGCCTCTGGATGCGAAGGAGGAGAGGTCACGCCGAGGCGCGCGAGGCGAACCTTCGCAGCATTGGCGCCCACCCGCTCGCGCATGTAGGCGGCGCTGTCTTCGGCGATCGCGAAGATCGCGTCGAGATGCTCGGCCTTGAACTCGCGGAAGGGAACGCGGCGCAACCCGGACTCGTCGAAGTCGAAGACGTCGAAGCGATGCGCCCGCGAAACCGCGCAGTGGATTGCGCCGAGGTCGCGCAGCGCCGCCAGCGCCAGGGTGCAGTTCTCGAACCAGAAGTCGTAGAAGACGGCATCCCGGAGGTCGTTCTCCTCTACCCACCCCGCGAGACGTTTCGCCTTGAGCAGGTTCTCGGCCAGGATGTCGAGGTAGGTGCGCGCTCTTTCGGCGTAGGCGCCCCAGTTCGAGGGATGGCGCAGCGTCCGAGCGATGATCCGCAGCGCCAGGCGCGACCTGAGGGCATCTCGCTTTTCCGAGTGGGACCAACCCTTCTTCCATCCGAGATCGACCACGGTCGCGTTGTTCGGGACCTCCGCCGCATCGCCCCCCGGACGCGAGGGTACGACGAACACCCTGTCGAAGCTCTCGGCGGTGACCGCCAGCTCTCCGCGCAGGACCGCCTCGCCGTAGGGGAAGCGGCCGGTGAGCATCACCAGGTCCGGCTTGCCGACTGTCATCGGACGGGAGGTCCGGGCCTCACTTGCGCCGCCCGACCAGGCGACGAGCGGCTCCCTTAGCGCGGCGCATGGCGCGGACCTTGAGCGAAGGCCGGGAGTGGGGCAACCTGGTGAACTCGCCGACGCCGCTGGCGGGGCGAAGCACCGCGACCACGTAATCGCCCTCGCGAACCCAGATCGAGTATCGCTCGTAGTAGTCGAGGTGGAGGCCGTGCCGGTAGGCGTTGGCCAGCAGCACGTCGGCGTGGATCGGCTGGTCGATGATCTGCAGCCGCTCGGGGTGATGCGCGTGGAACCACTCGAGATGATGCGGGTTGGGGTAGTGGAGCAGGACGAAGCCGCCCGGCTTCACCCAGGAGGCGACGCGGCCGAAGAGGGCGTCGTGTCGCTCCAGCGGGATGTGCTCGATCACGTCTGGGAGCAGGACGACGTCGTACCCTCCCTCGACGTCAGCCGCGGATACATCGGCCGCCATCAACCGAACGTTGTCGTATGCGGCGAGGCGCTCCCGCGCCGTGGCGATGCTGTGCGGGCTCAGGTCGATGCCGAGGACCGAGCCCTGCGGCAGCTCCGCGGCGACGAGCTGCGTGACGGTGCCCACCCCGCAGCCCAACTCCAGCACGCTGTCGTCCGGCTTCAGGCCGAAACGGAGCAGCCAGGCAACGATCGCCTCGTGGCGACGGTTGACACCGACCCGCGCCTGGCGATCGACGAACCCGTCGTAGAAGTCGCTGACTTCCGCGTTGCTCGCTTGTCCCGCCTCGCCCATCAGAACCCGGGATATCATGCCGCAACGCGGCGATCGGCCGATCGCCCCAAAGGTCCATGCCGCCATCGTTCGTCATCGCAGGAGCGCCCCGGGCCGGAACGACGTGGCTTTACCGCAACCTGGAGGGGCACCCGCAGGTCTTCCTCAGCCCGAACAAGGAGCCTCGCCACTATGCGGTGCGGGAATCCGAGCCCCTCGCCTTCAGCGGCCCCGGCGACGAGCGCTGGCTCAGCCACCTCGTACAGGATCGCGCCAGCTACGAGGCCCTTTACGAGGGAGCGCGGCAGGGCCAGCTGCGGGGTGAGGCCTCAAGCGACTACCTCTATCGGTCCCAGACCGCTGCCGACCGCCTCCACCGCGAGGTGCCGGCAGCTCGACTGATCTTCATCCTCCGCGACCCGGCCCGCCGCGCCTACTCGAACTGGCTCCAGCACGTCCAGCACGGCCGCGAGCCCCTCTCCTTCTCCGAGGCGCTCGACGCCGAAGAGGAGCGGATCGAGCAGGGCTGGGCCTGGTGGTGGCACTACGCCCGCCGCGGCTACTACGCCGAGCAGCTCGAGCCGTTCCTCGACGCCTTCCCACGCGAGCAGGTCCTGGTCCTGCTGCACGACGACCTGCGGCGCGATCCCCGGCAACTGCTCGCCCGGGTTTGCCGGTTTCTCGAGATCGAGCCCATCGCCGACGAACGAGCTGAGCAGCGCCATAACCAGTCCCTGGTTCCCCGGTCCCCGCCTCATGCCAGGGTGAGGCGCCTCGTCCGGCCGGCCGCGGCTGCATCGGCCGCGGTCCTGCCCAAGGGCGTCGAGGAGCGGCTGCGCCGTTGGTTCCAGGGCAAGACGCTCGGCCCCACCATCTCCGACTCCGATTACCAGCGGTTGCGTCGCACGTACGCGCGAGACTCGAAGCGGCTCGCCCGCATGACCGGCCTGGACCTGTCTGCTTGGCTCGCCTAGGTCGTCGTCCGTTCGCGTCCCGCGACTAGGTGCGTTCCGCCACGACGACGAATACGGCCGCGTCATCGGCGGTAGGGGTCAAAGCCTTGCCCAGCCGGTCGGTGAGCCGAACGAACCACTGGCCCACCAGCTTCCAGGCTGGCCTCAGGAAGCTCGGAACTGCCTGCCCGAAGTACTGGAGGATCATCGTCAGCGCAGCGGCCGGTGGCGATACGACCGGAAGGACTTCGCTGACGCGAAAACCGCATCGTTCGACCTGGGCTCGCAACCCAGGGCCGGTCCAGCGCCAGAGGTCTTCCGGCGAGGGGTGATACCAGTAGATCCCATGCGTGGAGAGCAGCAGCTTTCCCCCTGGCGCCAATACACGCCGAGCCTCCGCGAGGTAGGCATCCGGATCGGGCACGTGCTCGAGTACTTGGGTGGATACAACGGCGTCGAAGCTGGCGTCATCGACGTCCACCCTCGTACCGTCGATCGTCAGGTCGGCGCCTTTCCCGGGAAGGTCGGCGGTCACGTACCGGTCGAAGCCGCCGAAGAGGGAACGATATGGAGCCGGCCCGGCGCCGTAGTCCAAGATCGCCTTTCCCGACATCCCCGACGCGACCTCGGTCATCGTCCGGCCAAGCTCCTCGAGGATCACCCTCGCATGCTGGGTTCGCGGCGGGACAAGCCTGCTGGCTGGCTCTCGACGTCTCATTCGATCTATCCGTCCAGCTCGTCCGGGCCTTCGCTGGACACCGCAGGGGCGAGCTGTGTCGCCGTACGGTAGTAACGGCTGTCCGTTTCCAGGGTGCTGGCGGTGTCGAACGCCTCCAGTCGGCCGTCGAGGATCACCATCACGCGGTCGCAGATGTCGAGTGTCGACATGCGGTGGGCGACGATGAACATCGTCAGCTCATGCTCGAGCGCCCCCAGCGACTCCTGGATCGCCCGCTCGGTGTGCGGGTCGAGCGCGCTGGTCGGCTCGTCGAGCACGAGGACTTCCGGGTTGGCGGCGAGAGCGCGCGCCAGGCATATCCGCTGCTGCTGGCCACCTGAGATCGCGTCGGCGCGAGGACCGACGACCGACTCGTAGCCGGCGGACCAACTGACGACGTCCTCGTGGATGCCGGCGAGGCGCGCGGCGCGCTTGATCGCATCGTCCCCGAGCGGGCGGAAGAAGCGGATGTTGTCGGCGACCGAGGCGTGCAGGAGGCGCGGCTCCTGGGGCAGGTAGGCGACGGCCCTGTGCCAGTCCTCGCGGCGAAACCGCTCGGCGGGTATGCCGTTGACGAGAAAGCTCCCCTCCGTCGGCGGCCGCAGGCCAAGGAGGATCTGAACCAGCGTCGACTTGCCCGCCCCGGTGGGACCGACGATGCCAATCGTTTCGAGGGCGTCGACCTCGAAACCGACGCCGAAGAGGACCTTCCGCCCGCCCTCGTACTCGAACCCGACGCCGTCGAAGGCCAGCTTGCGCACCGACTCGAGCGGCTCGTTCCCGGCCGGCGGAAGGTCGGCCGCGTAACGGCGCTTCACCTCCTCCATCCGCTCCAGGTACGGAAGTGCCTGACTCACCCCCTGGTAGGCCGCCTGCGCCTGTTGGCCGTAGGTGCTGGCTCGCACGAGCAGGAGGACGACGGCCCCCAGCGATGCGACGTGGCCGCTGTCGGTGGCATAGAGACCGGCGAGGGCGCCGATCACGAATAGGTAGATGAGGCTCTGGTAGATGCCGGGGACGAGGCCCGCGAGCAGCTGCATCTGGAACACGGGCCTCCAGAGCGCCCCGATCAACCCGTCGACGCGTTCGCGCTGGGCCTCTCCCACCCCGAACACGTGGGTGTCCTCGGCGAGCCTCACGGCTTCGTTGACGCCGCGGGCGTAATCGCTCGAGGTCTGCGACAGCTCATGGCCACGCCGGCTGCCGAGGGCGCTCAGCGGCCGCAGCAGGGCAAACAGTCCGCCGGCGATCGCCACCACCGCCAACGCCGCCACCGCGTTGAAGACGAGCGCCGAGGCGACCAGGACGAGGAAGGTCACCGCGGCCACCACCAGGCCGGTCGCGGCCCGCGCGCCGGCCACGGCCTGGGCGGCCTGGTTGGTCGCGAACTCCTGCAGCTGCCCCTCGAGGTCGCGCGACTGCACGCTCCAGGAGGCGCGGGTGAACGCGGCGAACAGTTCCTTGCGCAGCTGCACCTGCATGTCGGCGCCGATGCGAGCGGGGACGTAGGAGACCACCACCTGCAGGGCGAAGCGGAGAAGCGCGAGTCCGAACCCGACGGCGAGCAGCGCACCCAGGCTCTCGTTCACGTGCACCGGACCGAGATCGACTTCGACGCGTGTCGAGCCGTCGACGAGGGCCGCCGCAACCTGTGCGAGGACTGCCAGGATCCCGGCTTCAGTGAAACCGGACAGCACCGAGCCGGCGCCCAGCGTCGCGATCCAACCGCGCCGATGGCCAAGCAACGGGCTCAGCTGCGACCAGATGGCCATCTTCTGCGCTGCCCGATCCGGATGTCGCGGGCCCACTGCTACCCCCCTACCGTCGCGCCGGGTTGCCGCTCGGTGCCACGGGCAGCGAGCATCGCCCGCAGCCGCTCGGCGAACTGCGCGATCGTCTCGTCACGCACCTCGTCGGGAGGATTACCCATCCTGAAGGTAACGGTCCCGGAGTCGGCTCGAGGCGTCACCGACTTGCGCCGGAACTCCTCCTCAGACTTGGCGTAGTAGTGGTTGATTCGAAGCAGGTCGGCGCCGGCCGGCTCCCGTCTCGCCGTTGGAACCTCGAGGCCGTCCTCCCCCACCGGGTTGCCCTTCAGTCGACAGGTATGCGCGCTATGTGCACCCAGCGTCATCCGCGGGTAGACAATCGACTTGACCAGCACGTTGGACCAATCGTCGTCCCGGGCACGCATCGGGTAGTTCTCGGTGACGAGGCTGTCGGGTGGACGCACGTGGCCGTTGCTGCCGAAGAATCGCCTGTTCGCGACGACCCCCGGGTGCGTGTCGAAGCGCCTCAGTACCTCGGGGAGAGAAGCCCCCGTGGGAGAGAAGAGGAACTCGTCGATGTCGATCATCGCGATCCAGCGCACCTCGTCGCGGTGGCGATCGAGGCAGTCGTCATAGGCGCTCAGCTGCCCGGGATGCGGGGGCCAACGGGTGACCTCGACGATGCCCGCCTCGATCTCGGGCGCCAGCACCGAACGCCAGTCGTCGTCGCTCAGGTTGTCGTAGAGATAGAAGCGCTCGACCCCCTGGATGCGGTGGAAGGTCACCCACTCGGCGAGATAGCGGGCCTCGTCGCGGAAGATCGCGCAGACCGCGAGCTCGATCGGCGGTCGAGTGCCCAACGGTCGCGGCCAGCGCGCACGCAGATAACCGATGCGGCGATAGGCGTCCCGAACGGCACGCAAACTCGCCGGCAGGAATCCGGGCATCGCCCGTTCGGCGCGATTCACGAAGTAGTCGGTCCTCTTCCCGTGTGACTGTCAAGGCTGCGCGGCGGACCGCTCAAGCCCCGGTGGGCGTCAGCCGCTCCCATTGTCGCACGCCCTCGGCGCCCTCAACCGGGCTGGTGCTCTCGGCCGGCTGGCGCAGGGCGACGACGATGCAGATCAGGAGGGCGATGATCTGCGTTCGGTAGCGGAACGCCGTGCCGGCGTTGCCGGCACTCAGCGAGTAGGCCATCAGCATGAACAGCGCCGTGTAGATCAGCGGCCCCGCCCGGGTCATGATCTGCCCGCGGCTGCGAAGCATTTCCCTGCCCAGGAAGAAGAGGGCGAGGTAGGCCGCCACGGTGCCGAAGAAGCCGAGCATCTGGCTGACGTTGCCGAGCTGCCAGGGGAAGGGCCGGAAGAGGACGTCGACCGAGCGGCGCGGCAGGTTCTTGACGACCCCGGCGCGGGTCGAGAAGTCGACTTTTTCCAGCTTCAGGTTCGATTTGTCCGAGGTGTTCGCTTCCTGCGGGACCTGGAGGTTTTTTTCGAGGCTTTCGTTGGTCGAGGCGGAGAGCACGGTCGGCGCGGCCACCGCGGCGAAGAGGACGACGAAGGCGACCATCGCCAGCGAGCGCATCGCTTCGCGGTTCTCCCGCAGCAGGCCGGCGTGCATGACCGTCGCCGCCCCGGCGGCGATCAGGAACCAGCCGGCGTAGTGGCGGGTGCCGACCGCGATCAGGCAACCGAGGACGATCGGGACCAGGTAGCGGGTCTGGGCGCGTCGCCAGATCCGCGCGCCGCCGAAGGCGACGAGGCCGATCGCCAGCATCATGTTCGCCTCCTTGTGCAGGAGGCTGGAGAAGAAGATGCCGGCCGGCTCGAAGGCGAGCAGCCACATCGCGAGCACCGACGCCCTCGCCCCGGCCAGCTCGTAGACGGCCGCGGCGAGGAGGACGAGGCCGATCACGGCGATCCCCGCCTGGGTCACGCGCAGCGCCAGTTCCGGCGAGTCGAAGAAGTAACGCTGGACCGCGATCACGTAGACGTGCAGTTCGGTCAGCAGCGCGTTGGTCCACTCGGATGAGCCGAACGGCGTGCGCGCGACCCGCGTCGCGTGGTCGAGGAAGGTGAACTCGTCGCCGCCGCGCAGCGTCTGCGCCACCGAGGTGAGCGAGATCAGCATCGCGGCGAGCACCCGCACGCCAAGGGCAACCAGCGCCGGCGTGGCGATCTCGAAGCCGGGCATCGAGCGGCGCAGACGGCGCACCAACAGGTAGACGAGCTCGCCCATCAGGGCGAACATCGCCAGCGCCGTCAGCGTCGAGTGGATGCTCTGGTCTGTGACGGGCAGCACTTGCCGGCTGGACGATAGCCGGGGTGCGCTCATGCCGGTGCGGGGAAAGTCGCAGGTCCGCGGCGAACCGGTCCATATAATCCGTCACCCGTGTCCGAGTCACGCCAGGAAGGGCTCGATATTCGTCAGTGGTGGGGCCTGATTTGGCGCCGCAAGTGGCTGCTGCTTGCGATCGTCATCGTCCTGCCGGTCGGCGTGTACTTCGTTTCCTCCCACCTGCCGAAGACGTATGAAGCCAAGGCGACGGTCAAAGTTCAGGCCGCCGTTACCGCGACGAGCTTCCTCGGGGGGCACGCCAATACGAAAACGGAAGTCGCGGAAGCGAAAACGCTGATCAAGACGCCGGTGGTGGGACGCCGCGCCGCGCGCATCCTGGGCAAGCCGCCCTTCGCCGCCAAGGGCCTGCTCGGTCACATCTCGGTCGCGTCGGCAAACCCCGAAGACAGCAGCAGCAACTTCCTCGCCATCACGGCGACCGCTTCCGATCCGAACGAAGCAGCGGACATCGCCAACGCCTTCGCCAAGGCCCTCGGCCAGGTTCGAACTGCCGAAGCGATCAAATCGATCAATCGCACGATCCGGACACTGGAAGCCCAGAGTGGGGAATCCGAAGCCACCGGGGAATCCCTCGCCAAAGACCTGCAGACGCTGCGACTGCTGAAGGCGAGCCAAACGGGCACCACCCCGCTGGTCGAAGAAGCCACTCCCCCGGCCGCCCCGATCTCACCCAAGCCGAGGCGCAACGCGATCATGGCGTTCTTCCTCGCCCTGCTCCTCTCGGCGGCGTTGATCCCGATGCTAGATCGGCTCGACCGCCGTATCCGCAACGCCAGCGAACTCGAGGACCTGCTCGAGGCGCCGGTGCTGGCGGTCGTCTCCGACGACGCCTTCCCGGGGCACCCGCCGAGCTACCACGTGCGCGAGTCCTTCGAGACGCTGCGCTCCAGCCTCACCTACTTCAACGTCGACCGCACGCTCTCCAGCCTCGTGGTGGCCAGCCCGATCCCCCAGGACGGCAAGACGACGGTCGCGATCAACCTCGCAATCGCCTACGCGCTCGACGAACGCGACGTGATCCTGGTCGACGGCGACCTGCGGCGCCCCCAGGTGGCGGCGCGCCTCGGCAAGGAGGTGAGCGTCGGGCTCGACTCGGTGCTGGTCGGCGAGCGGACGCTGGACGAAGCGCTCTCCTACGTCGACGTCGGCGCCGGCCGGCTGCGCATCCTGCCGGGCGCCATGCCGCCGCCGAATCCCGCCGTGCTGCTCGGCTCGCAGCGGATGCGCATGTTGATCGCCGAACTGAGCGAACAGGTCGACATCGTCCTCATCGACACCCCCGGGCTGCTCGCCTGCAGCGACGCGATCCCACTCTTCAACCAAGTTTCGGGCACCGTCATCGTCGCCCGTCTCAACCGCACGCCGCGCGACGTCGTGCGCCGCACCAGGCAGGTGATCACCTCCGCCGGTGGCAGCGTGCTGGGCAGCGTTGCCACGGGAGCGCATACAGGGGGGATCTATGGTTACTACGGTTACTACGGCGGCTATTACGGCTACGGCGGGGACGGCGGCAACGGATCCGGGGAGACGGGCCCCGAAGCACCGATCAACGGCAAGGGGCGGCTGCGCAGCC
>Ga0134121_10000105_pt1 | contig 93703 bp, 65 predicted proteins | sample KB301_FD_96463 | JGI IMG/M metagenome (GOLD analysis project Ga0134121, IMG submission 96463) | Terrestrial soil microbial communities without Nitrogen fertilizer from Kellogg Biological Station, Michigan, USA - KB3-0-1 | ecosystem: Environmental > Terrestrial > Soil > Unclassified ...
AGGGTTCAAAGATTCAACCGATCCGCCAAGGATTTCCGCGAGAGAGGGCCGAGTTGCATGCCGGATAGAATCTCAGTCTTGCTTGTCGACGACCACCATCTGGTGCGCAGCGGCTTCCGGCGAATTCTGGAGGACGATCCGGACATTGAATCCGTCGCCGAGGCCGGCGATGGGAATGAGGCGATCCGGTTGGCACGGGAACTCCACCCCAGAGTCATCGTCATGGACTGCGCCCTGCCGGGCATGAACGGATTGGACGCAACCCGCCGCATCCTGGAGATGCAATCGAACGTGGCTGTCCTGATGCTGAGTATGCATGCCGAGGACACGTGGGTGCGCCAGGCGCTCGAGGCCGGCGCGCGTGGGTATCTGCTAAAGAATATCCTCGACATGCAACTGGCGGAGGCGATCAAGCGCGTGGCCGCAGGTGAGATTGTGATCGATCCTCAGGTCTCCAGGCGGACGGCTCTCAAGGGTGAGAGGGACTGCGGGCTTACGGAGCGCGAACTGGAGATCCTGCAGTTGATTGTGGACGGCAGGTCCAACAAGGAAAGTGCCTCTCAGCTCGGCCTGAGCATAAACACAGTAGCCGTTCATCGGGCGAATATCATGGAGACGCTGGGAATCCACAAGACCGCCGAGCTTGTAGTCTATGCGATCAGGAATGGACTGGTGAAATTGCCTTGAACCGAAGAGACTTTCTGGCAGGCACGTTCGGCGCGGCGCTCCAAACCTCCTCTCCGAAATTTCGGCTCGTGGACGTGACCTCCCAGGCTCGCATTCAGTTTCGTCATAACAGCGGTGCATACGGCGGGAAATTACTGCCGGAGACCCTGGGTTCAGGTTGCGCCTTTCTGGACTATGACCGGGACGGGTGGCAGGACATTCTCATGATCAACGGCATGGACTGGCCGGGGCACAGACGGCAGCGAACCACTCTTAGCCTTTATCGCAACAACCGCAATGGAACGTTTTCCGACGTGACCCGCAGTGCCGGTCTCGATGTGGAAATGTACGGAATGGGCGTTGCTGTTGGCGATTACAACAACGACGGCTTTCCCGACATTCTGGTGACGTGCGTTGGGCAGAACCGCCTGTTTCGGAATACCGGCAAAGGGACCTTCGTTGATGTCACGCGCTCGAGCGGGCTGGCCGGCAGGGAAGGCTTCAGTACGTCGGCCCTTTGGTTCGATTTCGATCGAGATGGTCTTCTCGATCTGTTCGTGTGCAACTATGTGAAGTGGTCCCAGGAGTCTGACGTGTTCTGTAGTCCGGACGGAAAGCGCAAGTCCTTCTGTACGCCCGAGGCATACAGGGGAGAAACCTGCTGGCTCTTCCACAACCGTGGTGACGGAACGTTCGAAGACGTTACGGCAACCAGCGGCATACTGGACACCAGTTCGAAATCGCTTGGAGTGGCGATGTTCGACTACGATCGAGACGGCTGGCCGGATTTGCTTGTCGCCAACGACACCCAGCCGAACAAGCTCTACCGCAATCTCCACAATGGAAAATTCAAGGAGGTCGCAATCGAGGCCGGGCTCGCTTTCAGCGCCGATGGAAAGGCTCGCGCCGGCATGGGCGTGGATGTCGCGGATTTCGACAACTCCGGCACGCCGGGCGTCGCGATTACCAACTTCGACAATGAGATGATCGGGTTGTACCGGGCGATCGGGCCCCGGAGCTACCAGGACATGGCCATCCAAACCGGCGTCGGCCCGGCTTCGCGAAACACCCTGGGGTTTGGGTGCGTTTTCCTCGACGCCGATCTCGACGGTGCTCTCGACCTTGCTGTGGTGAATGGTCACATCGACGACACGGTGCGCAGCGTCCGGAATACCGGCTACGCTCAACCGCCCCATCTCTTTCTCAACAGTGGGAACAAAACGTTTCGCGACGTGGCTCAGGACGTGGGCAGGGACTTCAGTATTCCACGCGTGGGTCGCGGCCTGGCCTACGGAGACTTCGACAGGGACGGAGATTGCGACCTCCTGGTAACCACGAACAACGGACCGGCGGTCCTTTTCCGCAACGATGTGCTGGCAGGAAACAAGAGCATCCGCTTTCACCTGACCGGCACGAAATCGAATCGCGATGCCATAGGCGCTGTGGTGCGCGTGTTCGTCGACGGCATAACTCAGTCGCGCCTCGTCAAAGGGGGATCCAGCTACTTGTCTCAGTCGGAATTACCCGTCACCTTCGGAGTCGGAAGACGAGACAGGATCGAACGCGTCGTCATCGACTGGCCCAGCGGACAGACCGAGGAGTACAAAAACCTTGCGGCTGGAAAGATGTACGAGTGCGTGGAGTTGAAGGGGATTACTCCTCTGACAGGCTTTTAGGCGGATTGCTCACCTCCTGGCGCAAGCCTGGCACCTGCCCTGCTAATTACTCACGCCGCCGGAGTTGGCAGAGAAATATGGACTTTCCGTTTATGACGCGGCCTACCTTGGCATTTACTCTCCCCGCTGAAGTCGACACAAGAAACCAGCTCGAACGACTTTTGGTGTGCCGCCCATTCCTGGATCGCAGTCGGCAGCAGCTTCTCGTTTGCCGGGTACCGTTGTGCTCGTATACGCTTACCGTTTTGTCACCCAGGGTGTTGGCAAGGCGGAGGGCCGTTGAAGCGAGTGTTTCTATCGTATGCCCGGTCGAGTACCCGTCCGCAGGCCGCGGCGCTTCATGAAGCGCTCGGCGGTGATGCGGAGGGCCTGGCCTTTCTCGATAGCAGCGACATCGAGTACGACGAGCGGTTCCCGCCGCGGCTCATCGACGCCTTGTTCGATGCGGAATTGATCGTCGTCTTTGCCGATCCCATCTACTTCACGCGCTGGTACTGCCTGCTGGAGCTTCGGGCAGCGATGGCCCCGTATATTCATTTAAGCGCCCTTGACGAGGTTGCCGGAACCGCCCGACTCGACGCGCTGGATTCTGTACTCATCGTGTCTTCGCACGATGCGGCTTTCGATCCATGGCGTCTTCCGCCGGAGCTTCGGGACGTCAACCGTCCCTCGGCAGGCGATTCGGCCACGATTGCCGCCCTCATCCGGAGGCGTCTCCAACGTGCGGGCGATACGCTCAGGGTTCGCCTGGATGCGACAATCGGGACTCAGAGCTTTCGTCGGCAATGGCTGGAGGTCACGAGGGTGCCTCCACCGGAACGGATTCCACCCGACACGCCGCGCATACCTCTCCAGGGCCCGCCGCTCTCGTTGCACGAGCGCTTTGTCGGACGTGCTAACGATTTGTGGCGAATCCACGACGTCCTCACCTGGCGTCTGGGCGCTTTCGATCACCTCGCAGCAATGACCGTCGCGCTCGAAGCGGCCGCAGGAGTCGGTAAGACACGCCTCGCGATCGAGTACGTTCACCGCTTCGGGCCGCGCCACTATCCTGGTGGGCTGTTCTGGCTCGACGCCTCGCGACCGCTGGAGCCCCAATACTACGCAGTCGCCAGGAACCTCAATCCAGAGGCGCCCGATTGGAACGTTGTGCGCGACGAACCCGATGGCGTGACAGGTTTACTCGTGAAGGAGTTTCGTGCGGTGCCGCGCGACAAGCCCGCGCTCGTAGTTCTCGACAATTTGCCGGAACCAATGCCGGGCGAGCCGCCACGTGCTCTCCACGACATCTTCCCCGCGCTCGGCGATGTTGCCGTGCTCATCACGGCACGCCACCGTGTGGCCCTGGAAAACGAGGGCGCTGTTGCCCGGCTGTTGGTGAACGTGCTCGATGAGGTCGGCGCCGCGTCGCTTCTCGTCCGAGACATAGCGTCTACGTCGCTTCATGACGACGAATGGCGGGAAATCTCCACATGGGTGGGCCGATTGCCACTCGCCCTCGAGTTGCTGAACCGCGCGTTGGCCACCGACGCCCTAAGACCTGTGGAGTTACTGGAAGACGCCAGACGCAAGGAAACAACGCCGGTGTTGGATGCGGCAATGGAAGCGTTACGCGATATCGTGCCCGCCGGTGCACTCCGCGGAGTGAGCGAAGCGCTCGCGGTGTCATATGACCGGCTGAACGAGCGAGCGCAGTCCGCCGCGCGTCTGATCGCCTGGCTGGCGCCCGGCCCAATCCCACAGGCGCTCATCGATGCGCTGGGCCCGGCGTTCGCCCCGCCTGTCCGCGCGCTCCTGGCTGCGCGCTCGATCGTGCTCCCCGCAGCACGCGCGACAGTACCGAACTACGGCGAGATGCATCGCGTTCTGAGTGACTACCTAAGGACAACACGGCGGGGCGACTCGCTCTCGGAAGTCCATACGCTCACGCTCGGTATTATCACGGTGATGACACGGGACCGCGTCTCGATGCCGTCGGAGTGGGCTCTTATGGATGCGTGCAGTCCCCACGCCATGGCGCTGCTCTCGCGGCTCATGTTAGAACAGCCGCGCCGATTATTCGTTGCTCAGACTGCCGCGGTCGCTGTCCCTTTGATGTCGTTGTTACTCGCGCAAGGAATGGGGTCCGAAGCGTCTGCCTTGGGCCAGTGGGTGCTGCCAGCGCTCGTCGAAGAGGACGACTCAGGCCACTACGCAGTAGACGCCTCGCGGCAGGACGTGCTCGTGTTCCTGAGAATCCTTATCAACGCACTCGCAGAGGGGAACAATCTCGATGCCGCCATCAGCCTTCAATCCAATCAAGTCGAGTTTCTGGGGCAACATCGCAATGCGGGCGATCCAGAGTTACTGACGGAACGCGACAATCTTGCGCTCTTGCTGACACAGCGTGGCGGCGAGGGCGATCTCGACCAAGCGCGCGCGTTGTACTTGCAAACGATTCCGGAGTGGCGACGGCGCGGTCCATTCTCGCCAGACACATTGGCCGTACTCCACAATTTCGCGCTGCTTGAAGGCAAACGTGGCGCCGTCGATCATGGGCGAACGCTGTTCGAGCAAGTGCTGGAAGGATTGTCGCGTGAGAAGGCCACGATCGATCTCGTGAAAGCCCAGCGGAACTTCGCGTATCTGATGTGGGAGGCCGATCGGCCGCGTGGGCTTGGCTTGCTCCAGGACGCATTGACCGTGGCCGACGCCATTAACTTGCCAGATCGGCATCCCATTAAGCTCGATGTACTGGAACGACTGGGCGAAACGGCGCACGCCTCGGTCGACTGCCCGCGTGCCTTGGCGCTCCTGCGCCGAGTGATGGATGCTCGATCCGACACGCTGGGAGATCAAGACGAGATCACGGGGCTCTGGGCGTGGCGACTCTTGGACGCGGCCGTACGTTGCGGCGACGTCATGGCTAGCGCCGAAGCGCGCAAGCACCTTGATTGGATGATGATGAAAGCCCCAGACGAACTCACCGAACAACAGCGAGCTATCTGTCTCGATATGCAAACCCGCGGTGAGTCGGAGGCTCATGAAGAGTGAACCGTCAGGAAAGGGTTCGTGGCGTGGCGGATGCTTTCTGCTCTGGACAAGCGAAGAAACACGATTTCAGTTTCGGGTCTGTCCCCGAAAGTAGAGCCCCTCGCTTCATTCTTCGGATATGCCGGGTTCCCTTGCGCACGCGCGGCCGTGCACGCGTACAGCGGAACCTAGTGGGGCTCACTCCATGACGATCTTCGATCTGCTCTTCCTCGCCCTCGCAGTGACGGCCATCGCGACTGTGATTGTGATGCTGATTCTGGTGGTTCGAGGCCGGTGGGCACGGGCCTACTCAATCCCCTTGGCGGTTTGTGGCCTGCACTGGGCCTATGTTGGAATCGTTTATGTCGCAACGGCATTCGCCGGTCCGGTCGTTCGCGAAATTGGTGAAGCGCAATGCAGTGACGATTGGTGTCTTGCGGTGGATGCCGTAAATAAGACGCCCGACGGACGCGTCGTGCTTTATGAGCTGACCATGAGAATTTTCAGCAAGGCTTGTCGAACTGCACAGCGTGAATCCATCGCGGAAGATGTCTATCTCGTCGATTCCGGCCGAAACTCCAGCCGTCGGCCTCAAGATCGCTCATCGGAAGATGCTTCCGGTTTGCCTGATCATTGGGGAATGCGACGCCTTTCACAAAGGTCCGATGATTCGAATCCAGTGAGGGGCTGGGAACTCGGCCAGCAACGAAGCGACATGAAGGTTACGACCGACGATGTCCGAGGGTTCGCCGCGTGACGAATGGACAGAAAGCAGGCCAGGCGTAGTAGGCCAGGCTTGACGTCTTGAGCCCTGACGCGCCACGATAAGACCTCTTTCGCATTCGGCGATCGCTCCGGAAATAAACCTATGACTAAACAAAAGAAGCCCGACCTAATTTCCCAGCCCGCACTGGGCGACTTATTGCTCATTCACCCGCCTTATGACGATTGGTACTTACGTGAAGCCTATATCGGTGAAGGCGGTGAACGAAGGGCAAGGTTGATTGATCAAGACCAAAGCCGAGACAGGCTCTACAAAAAGGGCCGTCGCCTGGCCAAAAGTCAGAGTGGGAGGCTTCTGCAATTAATTAAGGCAGAGGTTAAAGGAAACAAGGAATTGAATACGTGGGAAGTCATCGCCGATTATCTTGGAGAAAAGTGATTGGCTGGCGGTAGCGGCATGCGGCGGCCAAGTGGCGAGGGAAGGAGACGGGAGAAGCGGCGACCGCGCATTGCTGTCGGACCAAGGAGTACAAAACCTTGATTTCGAAAAGACCATTGAGTGTTTCGAGTCGAAAGGAATTATCCCGCCGACAGGCTTTTAGTCCGAATTCCGCAGGGTAGTGTTTTCGTACTATTGCTTCCTGCCTTCGCAGCGACTAAGAAGCTCTCCATGCGCAAACGTGCTCTCCACTTTGTTCTCCTGTTCGTATTTCTGTTGTCGGCTTCCTGGCAAGTCGCGGGGCAGAGCAATTATGCCGTGCTGGGCGGAACGGTTTCCGATCCGCAACAGCGGGCGATCGTGGGCGCGGATGTCCAACTGACATCCGTCAGCACGCGCGCGGACCGGCATGTCACGACGAACGACCAGGGCATCTTCCAGATCACAGGTCTGCTTCCAGGCGACTACGAGCTAAAGATCACGTCGCCAGGATTCGCGATGTTGTCTCGGACTCTGCGGCTCGAAGTCGGCCAGCAAGTGAGCCTGGATGCAAATCTTAAAATCGCCGGCGTTGCCGGAACCGTAGACGTCTCGGCTGCAGCTGTCGAAGTGTTGCGCGCCACCGACGCCAGCGTGGGTGAAGTTATCGAACCTTCCGCCATTCGCAACCTCCCGCTGAACGGCCGCATGCTCATCGATCTTGTGCTGACGGTGCCGGGCGCACACGAGAGTCACGGTGCGCAAACGGGCGACATGAACCCGCTCTATTGGCGTCCCGGCCAGCGATCGGCAGTGAGCGTTGGAGGCAATCGCCCGAATGCGAATTACTTTCTGCTTGATGGCACTACCAACACGGATCCTACCTTCAACACGCTCAATCTAAGCCCTTCACCCGACGCCGTTCAGGAATTCAAGGTCCTGACCGGAAGCTACTCGGCCGAGATGGGCGGCGCAGGCGGAGGGCAGATCAACATCGTGACGCGGAGCGGAACCAATAAACTGCACGGGACCATCTACGAGTTTCTGCGTAACGGCGCGCTCGATGCGCGCACATTCAACGAAATGGATTCTTCAAATCATCTGGTCCGGAATAATTTCGGTGGATCGCTGGGCGGTCCGATCGTTCACAACAAGACGTTTTTCTTTGCGAATTACGAGGGCTTGCGACATACGAAGGCGGATACGATGATCGCCACGGTCCCCACGGAGAGCGAGATCCTGGGCGATTTCAGCGCAAGCGGAACGACGATCTACAATCCATTCAGCGCCAAACCAAACCCCAGCTTTGATACCACGAAACCCGTAAGCGCAGCGAATCCGCAAATCATTCGCGACCCCTTCTCCGGGAATGCCATCCCTTCGAACCTGATTGATCCCGCCGTTTCCTTGTTTCTGAGAAAGTACATGCCTCGTCCAAATATGGACGAGGGCATGATGGGCTGCGGAATGACCATGATGGGCGCGCCAACGGTCGTCGGCGCCGGCGTGGACTGCAACAACTACCTCGATGTGCGTAACGAACATCACGTCACGGATCAGGGAACGTTTCGCATCGATCACATCTTCTCTGCGAAGGACAGCCTGTCGGCGCGGTACTCCTTCAGTGCAGAAAACGGGTTCATGCCTCAAAACCTTCCGGGATTCGGCGCCTTTCACGACAATTTCTCGCAGCACGGAAACATCTCATGGAACCGCATTATCAATTCTCGAGTGGTCAACATGGCGTCGATCGCCGTCTCGCGGCTCTCGATGCACCGGTCGTCGGAGAATAGCGAGAGTAACGATATCGTCTCAGAGCTTGGAATCCAGGGAATCGGTTTCGGCGGTAAAGGCGCCTTTGGCGCGCCGTGGTTCAACGTCCAGGGTTATTCGGGAATGGGCGACACATTTGCCGCCACACCCATGCACGCCTGGAACACGGTGTTGGAAGCACGGGATCAGCTAAGTTTTCAGACGGGCCGCCATAGTCTCAAGGTCGGCGGGAGCTTCAGAGACGACATCTGGCCGATGTGGGGATTCTTTCAAAACCGCGGCTACTATCAATTCACGAACGGCTTCACCACTCAAACCGCCACAAGCGATGGCACCGGTTCGGCACTCGCGAGTCTCCTGCTGGGACTGCCGGCGGTGAAGCAGCGCCAGGCCGGCATTCCGCAGATGCAGCTTCGCCAGTGGTATGGGGACGGATTTGTCCAGGACAGTTTTCAGCTGACTCGCAACACTACAGTTCAAGCGGGACTGCGCTACGAATACATGAGTCCGCTAAAGGACATTCGTTACGCCAACACCAATCTGATTTTCCAGAACGGAAAGCCTTTCGTTTTCATAGGCGGTCAGCAGGGCTTCCCTTCAGGCTTGATGTATGCGAACAAAAAGAATTTCGCTCCCCGATTCGGCCTCTCGCAAAACATTCCGAGCCAGGGGATCGTGGTTCACGCCGCGTTCGGGATTTTCTTTACTCCGGTGGATATGAACACGTGGTGCAATCAGCGCCACAATGTTCCCTACGTGTTCCCTGAAACCCAGCAAAGCGACAACTTCACTCCGGCCGCCGGAGTGGTTGCTTCGCACTTCAACTTCGGGGCGCCCGTGTTAGGCCAGACGACAGTGAGCTTTGCCGCCATCGATCCTCATGCTCCTTCCCAGTACATCCAGCAATGGAGCCTTTCCATCGAGAAGAGACTCGACTCGGCGACGACGCTCGAAGTCGGATACCTTGGATCCCATGGTGTTCACCTTCAACGCGCTCATCTTATAAATAATGCCCCGGCCGGTCCGGGAGCGATCGGTCCTCGCCGGCCGTTCACGACCTTAACCTTCCTGCCGGGAACGGAGTTGCCCAACAACATCACTGTGGCGAACACGACGTTCCCTGTCAGCGGCATTAACCTGCTGGAGAACACGGCGCAGAGCTGGCACGAGGCGGGCTATCTCAATGTCCGCCGCCGTTACAAGGGCGGCCTGAGCATCCTAGGCAATTACACCTTTTCAAAAAATCTCACGGATGCGCCCGATTTCCGCTCACCGATGTTCGAGTCCAGCATCCCGCAGAACAACAGCAACCTGGCTGCGGAAAAGGGCCCGGGCTGCGATGTTCGCCACCGCTTTTCGATGAGTGCCGTGTACGATCTGCCCAGGCTGGGACACCAAGGACTCCTGGAAGGTGTGACAAAGAACTGGCATCTGTCGACCATCTATCAGGTCCAGAGTGGGTATCCATTCACAGTTTCTGTTTTCGGCGACACGGCAAACGCAGGCACTTTGCTTGGTGAAAACCCCATCCGCGCCAACTACACGGGCGAGCCGGTGTTCGGGCCAGGCACGCGCACAGCGGACCAATGGTTCAATCCTGGCGCGTTTAGCACGCCGCCGGCATTCGCTTTCGGGAACGCCGGAAGAAACTCGATTTACGGTCCGGGAATGCAAACGCTCGACCTGGCCTTGCACCGCCAGTTTAATGTGACCGAAGACGTGAACTTCCAGTTCCGCGCAGAGTTTTTCAACGCGCTGAACCACACAAATCTCGGCACGCCCAACCGTTTCGTGAATACGCCGCAGTTCGGAACAATCACCGAAGCGGCGACTCCGGGTCGCGAGGTTCAGCTTGGCGCACGGCTCTCGTTCTAGGGCGTATGGAATTTTAGCCACGGACTACACGGCTTTGCGTAATTCGCGGGGGGGGGAATTCGGGGCCGGGGGGGGAATTCGGGGCCGTGCTACTCGAACCCCGATCTCTGAACTACAAGAGATCGGGGTTCGAGTAGCACGGCCCCGAATTCCCCCCCGGCCCCGAATTCCCCCCGGCTCCGAATTCCCCCCGAATTCCCGCAAAGCCGTTGTACCCCGTGGCTAAAATCCGCATACGTCAGCGGGCGTAAGAAAGTATGCTGGCGCTGGCGGAATGGAATAGAGGTCTGGTTGAGCCGTCACTACGATGAGCGGCTGCGAATGCAAGCCCGATAGAGCGACGCCGATAACAAAATGAGAATACGAACGATTCTTCTAACCCTGCTCACCCTCAGCGCTGCCTATCTGTATGCGTTCCCCTCCGCGACGATTCCCTACCTTGGGCTTGTGCTTGCCCACGTCGCCGGAGGGTTCATCTTTACCGCGCTGCTGCTACCCGTCCTGCTTCGTTTCCGCAGTACGCCGCCTGCCGCACTACTGGGTTGGACGGTTGCCGCGGCAGGAGCGTTATCGGGAATCGTTCTGACGTTTACCGGCGCCACCCGGCCCTTTACTTCTCTTTTGTACAGTCACATCGTCATTAGCGCGCTCGCCGTTGTTTTTCTTCTGGGAGAGTATGCCGGCCGGCGCGGATTTCTGGTTGGCCCCGGCAGAGTCGGCCGCTTCGCCATTCTTCTTCTCGTTATGTCACTGCTCGGCGGTTCGGCATGGGCCGTCCGGGATGGATGGCGTAACACCCATCACATCGAGAATCCGTCCATGCCGCCGGAGTCGCAGGACTTTGAGGGCGATGGCGTCAAAGGGGCCTTCTTTCCGAGCTCGGCGCAGACCAGTACCGGAGGCAAGATTCCCGCGAAATTCTTCATGCAGTCGGAGTCGTGCCAGCGCTGCCATCCCAGCATCTATGAGCAGTGGAGCAGCTCGGCCCATCGCTTCTCCTCGTTTAACAATCAGTGGTACCGCAAGAGCATCGAGTACATGCAGGATGTCGACGGCGTTCAACCGTCAAAATGGTGCGCCGGCTGCCACGATCCCGCTTTGCTGTTCAGCGGCATGTTCGATACGCCGGTGAAGCAAACGATCGACAAGCCGGAGGCTCATGCCGGGCTCGGATGTGTGATGTGCCATTCCATTTCGGGAGTGAAGAGTACGATGGGGCAGGGCGACTATACGGTGGAGTATCCTGCGCTTGCAGAGCTGGCCGCCAGCGACAACAAGGTCGTCAAAGCGCTCCATGATTTTCTGGTGCATGTAAACCCGGAACCGCATCGGCGAACTTTCATGAAGCCTTTCGTCCGCAATCAGACCGCGGATTTTTGCTCGACCTGCCACAAGGTGCATCTGGATACGCACGTGAACAACTACCGCTGGATACGCGGCTTCAACGACTACGACAACTGGCAGGCCAGCGGAGTCTCCGGCTTTGGCGCCCGATCCTTTTATTACCCGCCCAAGACCCAGCGTTGCGTGGACTGTCACATGCCGCTGTTGGATTCTTCCGATTTCGGCAACATTGACGGAAAAGTGCATTCTCACCGGTTCCCCGGAGCGAACACCGCATTAGCCGTTGAGAATCAGGACCCGAAGCAATTGGACGCCGTGACAAAGTTCCTGAAGAACGGGATTCTAACCGTGGACATCTTCGGCATTTCGCCGGCGCGCGAGGAAAAAGCGGCGGGCGGGGCGCCCGTTTCTGCCGGCTTCGCCACAACATTTGCCGTCGGCGAGGAGGGAGACGCGGCGAGCGCTCCGGCCAGTGTGGAACTCTCCCCGCTGACCGCGCCCCTTAATCGAGTGGATGCTGTGGTTCGCCCTGGCGACACGTATCGCGTCGACGTTGTGGTCCGGACCAAAAAGATCGGGCACTTTTTCCCAGGCGGCACCGTTGATGCGTTCGATGTCTGGCTCGAGCTCGAGGCGACAGACGACAATGGACGCGTCATCTTCTCCAGCGGGAGCGTCGAGAACGATGGGAAGGGCCCCGTCGACAAAGGAGCGCACTTCTACCGCTCGCTTCAGGTCGATGCGAATGGAAATCCCATCAACAAGAGGAACGCGTGGGCCACGCGCTCGCTTGTCTACGTTCGCCTGATCCCGCCGGGCGCCGCGGACACTGTTCATTACCGGCTGAAGATTCCGCAAATTACCGCCGGCAAAATTCATCTCAACGCACGGCTTAATTACCGCAAGTTCGCCTGGTGGAATACACAGTTTGCATTCGCCGGAGAACGCGCTCCAGGCACACCGGAGCCAACGAAGAACTATGACGATGGCTCCTGGGTTTTCACCGCCGACACGTCACGAGTATCCGGGAAAATCAAGGCGATTCCAGATGTTCCGATCGTGACGCTCGCCGAGAACATCGCCACTTTGAGAGTGGACCCCAAAATCTCGCACATGCCCGAGCCCGTGGCGAAGCACCAAACTTCCGACTGGGAACGCTGGAATGACTATGGAATCGGATTGTTTCTGCAGGGAGACCTCAGGGGCGCCGAGGCGGCGTTCGCTGCGGCCACAGAGATCGATGCGAAGAACCCCGATGGCTGGGTCAATATCGGACGCGTCCGCCAGCAGGAAGGCAACCTCGACGGCGCGCGGCAAGTGCTGGACCGCGCACTGGCCCTGTCGCCAAACCTGGCGCGCGCGCACTTTTTCTATGCGCGTGTTCTCAAGGCAGAGGGCTCCTACGACAACGCACTCTCGCATCTGCAGATCGTCATCAAGCAGTACCCAAAGGACCGGGTCGTGCGCAACGAAGCGGGCCGCATTCTATTTCTGCAGAAGAAGTTTCCGGAAGCGATCAAGGAATTCGACCAGGTGTTGACCATCGATCCCGAAGATGTCCAGGCGCACTACAACCTGATGCTCTGCTACAACGGCCTCGGTCAGGAGAGCCGCGCGCTGGAATACCAGAAGCGCTACCTTCGATTCAAGGCGGATGAATCCGCACAGGCGATTACCGGACCCTACCGGCAGGCTCATCCCGAAGACAACAACGAGCGGCAGACGATCCATGAGCATACTTCCGCGAAAACCGCAGGAGCCCGGTGAGCGCCCAAAAACGAATACTTTGTTTTCTGGCGATGGCCGCCGCACTCACCGCAAGTACGGCAGGCCAGAACGCCGCCCCATCCATCCAGTTCCAGGATGTGACGAAGGCTGCGGGTTTGACATTCACGCACTACTCCGGCGCAGCCGGAAAGAAATACCTCCCCGAAACCCTGGGCCCGGGCGTGGCTTTCATCGATTACAACGGCGATGGCTGGCAAGATCTTTTTTTCACGAACGGCAAAGATTGGCCGGGTCAGCGCCGGCAAGTCTCGACGCCGCAGCTTTTCCGAAACAACAAGAACGGAACGTTCACCGACGTTACCCGCGCATCCGGCCTTGCCGTTGACGTTTACGCCATGGGTGTCGCCGTGGGAGACTACGACAACGACGGCGATGATGATCTATTCGTGACCGCTCTCGGCCAAAGCCTGTTGTTTCGCAACACCGGCGGCGTGTTTACGGATGTGACGAAGGAATCGGGGCTGCTCGGGCCCAACGAATTCAGCACCAGCGCAGCGTGGGTGGACTATGACAAGGACGGACATCTCGACCTGATCGTTGCGAACTATGTCCAGTGGACGCCACAGACCGATATCTTTTGCACCTTGGATGGAACCAATAAGTCGTACTGCACTCCGGAATCCTACAAAGGCACGTCGGCCAGGCTGTGGCACAACCGCGGCAATGGAACGTTCGAGGATGTCACCTCAAAAGCCGGGCTGCTGGACAGCACGTCCAAGAGCCTCGGCGTTGCGATTCTCGATGCGAATCAGGACTCGTGGCCTGACATCCTGCTGGCGAACGATACGCAGCCGAACCGGTTGTACATCAACAACGGCAAGGGAGGTTTTGCGGAGAAGGGCGTTTTATCCGGGATCGCATTCAGTGAAGAAGGAATCGCGCGGGCCGGCATGGGCGTTGACGCGGCAGACTATGATCGCTCAGGTTATCCCAGCGTGATGATTACGAACTTCTCCAACCAGATGCTTGCGCTGTATCACAACGAAGGCAACGGCCTGTTTGTAGATGAAGCACCCCGCTCAGAAGTCGGCCGCTCAAGTCTTCTCACGCTGGGATTCGGGTGCTTCTTCCTGGATTACGACCTGGATGGGTGGCTGGATATCTTCGTGGCGAACGGCCATCTCGAAAGCGATATAGAGCGCATTCAATCCCGGATCAGGTATGCCCAGCCCCCTCACATGTTTCGAAACGGCGCGAAGGGTGCGTTTCAGGAAATCACTCGATCTCTTGGCACCGCATTGAATCGGCCGCGAGTAGCCCGAGGCGCTGCGTACGGAGACTTCGACAACGATGGCGACCTCGATATCGTTATGACTACGAATAGCGGCCCCGCCGTTCTCCTGAGGAATGACGGCGTGGCAAACCATGGCCTGAGGCTTCGGCTGGTTGGCACGCGCTCGAATCGAGACGGGCTGGGCGCGGTCGTCCGTGTAACGACTGGGAGCGAAACCCAGTCTCAGATGTTACGAAGCGGCTCAAGTTATCTCTCGCAGAGCGAACTTCTCCTCACATTCGGTTTGGGAAACAAGACTCAAGCCGACCGCGTCGAAATCCGATGGCCGAGTGGGACGGTCGACCGGCTTACGAATGTCCGCAGCGCGCAGGTTCTGACGGTTCGTGAAGGCCAGGCCCCATGACGGGGATTCGCTTCCCGGCAATTCTGATTGCCCTCGCGGTGGCGGCAACCCTCACCGTCGTGCCGGCCGCTCCGCAATTGCCAGCGGATGGTGCGGCCGCAATTCGCCTGAATAATCTGGGCGTCGCTTACATGAATCAGGCGCGGATCAATGAAGCGCTTACTTCATTTCGGCAGGCGCAGGCGAAGGATCCCTTGCTGTTTGCCGCGCGATTGAATGAAGGCATCGCCTTGTTGAACGGACAGCGCCTGGCGGAAGCCCGAGACGTACTCCTGGACGCCACACGACGACAACCGGAGAACGCCCGGGCCTGGTTCAACCTCGGGATTGCTTATCGGAATCAGGGACAGGTTGACGACGCGGTCCGGAGTTTCGAGCAGGTGGCCAGAATCGATCCGGGTGACGCGGACAGTTTCTATTTTCTCGGGCAATTGCACGCCCAGGCGGCCCGTTACGAGCAGGCGATCGCGATGTACGAAAAATGTCTCGCCCTGGATTCGTTCCATCTGTCCGCGGAGTTCGGATTGGCGCGCGCCTACCAGCTTTCGGGCAACGCGGCTGCGGCGGCTCAGCACCTCGCGCGTTTCGATGAACTCACGCAATCCAAGCTTGGGAAGCCGATAAGTCTCGCTTATGGCGAGCAAGGACCTTATTCGACGGCAGAACCTGCGGGGGCGGCGTCTGCGGCGCCATCGGAGTTTGCGGTTCGCTTTGCCGCGGACGATCGGACCGGAATTCGCCTGGCGGCGCAACCGCCGCAACCGGTGTCGGATCGCGTCTTACCCCTGCTCGGATCAGGCGCCTGTTTCCTCGATTTCGACGGAGATGGCCGGTCCGACCTGCTGTTGCTGGGAGGCGCGCGGCGCGCGGCTCTATATCGCAATTCCGGCGGCGGCAGGTTCGCCGATGTGACGCAGCGGGCAGGGCTCGATGCGGACGGCGAAGCGCTGGGATGTACCGTCGGCGACTACGACAACGACGGGCGGCCCGACATCGTTATGGGACTGCAGAATGGGGTCGTCGTTTATCGAAATCAAGGCAACGGCACATTTCGTGACGTTACAGCGCAGTTGGGAATTCGCGTCGAGGGGCTTCCGCTAGGATTGTCTCTGGTGGATTTCGACCATGACGGCGATCTCGATCTGTACGTGTCGCGTTTCGTTAACTTTCCCCTGGGCCCCAACGGCCAATTCAATTTTCCTTTTGAGCAGGCCGCGCCATCGAATCAACTCTGGCGAAACAATGGCAACGGAACCTTTACGGACTGGACCGAGCAGGCGGGATTGGCAGGCGACGCCCCGGGCATCGGGGCATTGGCGACGGACCTCAATAACGATCGGGCCATCGATTTTGTGCTCACCGGATGGCGCCGGGCAGTTTCCATTTTGACAAACCCCCGAGAGGGACGGTTCCGGCCGAGCGAGCCGTGGGCCTCGGCGTTCCCCGCACCCGCAGCGGGCGCCATCGCGTTTGATTTCAACAAAGATGGATGGATGGATCTGGCATTTACTCACTGGGGCCAGCCCGGACTTAGCGTTTGGAAGAACGTGGGAGGAACGCGGTTTGAACGGTTGAGTATTCCAGAACCGGCGTGGGATCGGGGATGGGGAATTGTTGCCGTCGATGTCGACAACGATGGATGGCTGGACCTGGCCGCCGTTGGCGAGCGTGGCGGGCCAGGCGCTCAAGGCGAGATCCGGTTATTGCGTAATATGGGCGGCGACCGTTTCGCCGATGTGACAGCAGCGGCCGGTCTCACTTCTGTTCGATTGCAACGGCCTCGAGCCCTTCTCGCCGGAGACATCGACGGAGACGGTGACGCCGATCTCCTCGTCACTGAAAACGGCGGTCCACCATTGGTTCTGCGCAACGATCGCGGAAATCGCCGCTCTTCGGTTCGGATCGCCCCGCAGGGGCTGAATGACAGTAAGAGCGCCATCGGAACAAAGGTTGAAGTGTTCGCTGGGGCGCTGCGTCAGAAGTGGGAAATCCCGTCGTCCTCCGGCTACCTTGGCCAAAACGCCCCCGAAATCCTTGCGGGAATCGATCGCGCCCGGGAGGCCGATGTGGTGCGCCTTCTCTGGCCAACCGGAGTAATTCAGGACGAAGTTCATCTGACTGCCGGGTCCCGCCACGTCGTGAACGAGATCGATCGGCGCGGCAGTTCCTGTCCCATGTTGTTCGTATGGAACGGGGAGCGCTACGAGTTCCTCTCCGACGTGATCGGCCCGGGAGTGGTTGGCGAGTGGGTCGGCCCGGGAGAGCGCAACATTCCGGATCCTACCGAGTACCTGAAGGTGGATGGCAGCCACGTGAAGTTGAAGAACGGACGGATTAGCTTTCGATTTGCCGAGGTGATGGAAGAGATCACTTACCTAGATCACGTGCGCCTTCTCGCCGTCGATCATCCCTCAGGCATTGTGGTGAATCCAAATGAGTACTTCGCAAGCCAGCCGCCCTTCCCGGAGTTCAAGGTCATCACCAGCCGGGATGCCAAGCCGCCCCGTGCCGCCACAGACGAGAACGGACGCAATGTTCTTCCGGAATTACTTAACCGCGATCGGCGCTACGTGACGGGCTTTGATTCCCTGCCCTACGCGGGTTTTGCGAAGCTGCACTATCTGGAAATGGATTTGGGAAATATTGATGCGAGGGCGCCACTTCGGCTGATCATGCACGGTTTTACGGACTATGCCACCGTCACTTCAATGTTCGCCGCACATCAAGGGGGCGTCCAGACCGTGGTTCCTTTCCTCGAAGTTCGAAGCGGTAACGGGCCCTGGACGCGAGTGTCCGACGATATTGGCTTTCCCGCCGGTCTGGCACGCACCATGATCGCTGATCTGACGGGACGGGTTCCCGCAGGCGTCAGCCGTGTGCGGATCGGAACGAATCTGAAGATCTATTGGGACCAGATTCTCATCGACACTAGCGCCCAGACGGCGGCGGTTCAAATTCACGATATCCCCGCCGTTGAAGCATCGCTCGCATTCAGAGGGTACCCCCGGCGCGTTGAAGGCACGGTCAAGGGCGACGCAACTTTCGTTCATGAAGATGTCAGCCTGAGCGGCCCCTACGCCCATCAGCCCGGGTACTACACAGAATATGGAAATGTGTTACCGCTGGTGAGCGCAGCCGACGATCGGTTTGTCATTCTCGGCAGCGGAGATGAAGTGGCTCTGGAATTCGATCCATCATCTCTACCCGCGCTCGCGCCTGGTTGGTCCCGCGACTATTTTTTCTACGCGGATGGTTTCGCTAAAGACATGGACTTCTACTCGGCCCACTCCGAGAGCGTGGAACCGTTGCCGTTCCATTCGATGGGACAGTATCCCTACGGACGGGAAACGCGATACCCCGCGGACCTATTGCACCTGGCTTACCGTCTGGGAACGAACAGTCGTTATCTCAGCGGCGATGGAAAATCGCCATACCGATTCCAGTATTCGATGCGCGGAGCGAATATAAACCCGATACGGGGCAGCGATCAAAAGAAGTAGTTACAGAATGGTCTTTGACTGAAGTCACTGCGTTCGGCGAAGCGGTTCCTGACGCGTTATTCCGCGGCCTTCCGTCACAGTCACGATTTGGTTGACCTTGATTGCTTCCAACGTATCGATGACGCCGCTGGGCCACAGGATCTCGAGATGATCGGCTTGCTGGGCACTCGCCAATCCGAAATGAACCCGCAGATCGTTTTGCCCTTGATAGCTGGATCCAGCCTTCACGTGACGCATCAGAACTTTTCCACCCACCGTGAGTTTCAAAACCGCTCCGATGCCGTCCCGGTTACTTTTGGTTCCTATGGTGCGGATGAGAAGAGCATTGTTGCGATTGCCACCATCGTTGCGGAGCAAATCGGCCGTTTGCCCATTGTTGCCGATCAGGATATCCAGATCCCCATCGTTGTCGAGGTCGCCAACGGCCAGGGTGCGGCTGACTTTCTTCAATGCGAATCCGGGGCCGGATGCGGGTCCGACGTCATGGAATTTGCCGGTGCCGTCATTCCGCAACAGGAGATTGCGCTGTTCGTAGGTGATGGCGTCGCTGATCATGCCGGCGTTGTCGGTTATGTTTCCGGTTGCGATGGCCAGATCGAGGTTCGAATCGTTGTCATAGTCGAGAAAGGCTGCGCCGAAACCGACGAATGGCAGCGTCGCTTGCCCCACGCCGCTTTCAAAGGTTGCATTGGCGAACAATCCCTTTCCCAAATTTCGGTAGAGGCTGTGCGTTTCCTTGTCCAGGTTGGTGACAAAGATATCGAGCAGTCCATCGCCATTCATGTCGGCCATATCGGTTCCCATCCCGGCCAACGGCCGTCCTTCGCCCCCGACGGCGACGCCCGCCCAAAGACCGACCTCTTCAAAAACACCCTTTCCCTTGTTATGGAACAAAAAGTTGGGCACGGAGTCATTGGCGACGTAGATGTCCGTCCATCCATCGTTGTCATAGTCTCCGAAAACAACGCCCAGTCCGTTTCCGTCCGTGCGATAGACACCAGCCGCCCTGGTGATATCGGTGAACGTGCCGTCGCCGTTGTTGTGGTACAGGATGTCCGGAAGACTGTGGTACACGTTGGGATGGCAGTAGACGCGGATATTGCCCCCTGCGGTGCAATACTTGTTGTTTTCCACGGTGAAGTCGACGTAGTTCGTCACGAAGAGATCCACGTAACCATCGTTATCAATGTCGCCAAAGGCGCAACTGGAACTCCAGAGACCGGCGCCGCCCGCACCTGCTTTGCCGGTGACGTCAACGAAACCACCGCTCCCGTTGTTTCTATAGAGCTTGTTGGACCCGACGCCGGTGACGTAGAGGTCAGGCCACCCGTCATTGTCGTAGTCGGCCGAGCAGGCGCCCATTCCGAAACCTGAGACGCCGATACCCGAAGCGGCGGTAACGTCCGCAAATGTGCCGTTTCCCTTGTTCCGGTAAAGCCTGTGTTTTGCAGCGGCCGCCACCTTTGGAGCAACAAATGAGCCGCCGTTGACCAGAAAAATGTCCGGCCACCCATCGCTGTCGTAGTCGAAGATGAGAGCTCCGGCGCCCATGGTTTCCGGCATGTACTTTTGAGGGGATGCACCGTTTTCGTGTTTGAAGGCGATGCCGGCCTGAGCCGCAATATTGGAAAACGTCACCGCCGCATTCTGTTGCAAGGCGGAACTGAGACCCGCGAGCGCGCAGATGATGACGAGAGCAAGAATGAATCGAATGGATATTCCAGCTTGCATGGCTTGCCTATTGAAGGTCCCCGTCGAGCGCCTCCCGCAACGCCACGTCGAGATTTTGAAGGTAGACGACCTCATGGCGGCGGCTCTCTGCCAAATCGCCAAGCAATCGGTATTCCTGCGAGAGATTCCGGTACAACAGAAAATTGTCCGCCATCCCGAGACTCAGCATCTTCTGAAATGTTTCAACGGAAGCTTTGTGCCTGCCGAGTTTGCTCTGCATGATTCCCAGATTCAAGTAGTGTGCAGGAGCGTCCGGATAGGATTCGATAATCTTGAGAAACATTTCGATCGCTTCTTCGGGGCGGCCTTCCAACAGTTTCGCTGCCGCGCCCCGATTGAGAACAACGATGTTGCGGGCGCGGTCGATTCCTGATTGCGCATCGGCTTCGAGTTTACGGTACAGTTCGAGCGCTTTCTCTCCGTCCTCCTTCCGGTCCATTCGCACGAGCGCCATGGCCAGGACGTAGTGTGCTGTACGGTGTCCGGGTTCGATGGCCAAGGCCTTTTCCGCGGCCATCGCCGCTTCTGGGAAACGGCCAAGGCTCAGGTTGGCTTGCGCAATCCGAAAGTGCACGGAAGCATTTTGAGGATCTGACGAAATGACCGGGCTGTATTCGGCCAATGCCTCCTCCGTCCGGCCCTGCCGCAAGTAGATATCCCCCAGGCCCAGGCGCGATTGCCAGCTATCCGGCGTAAGTTCCAGGGCCTTCTTGTAAGCTGCCGCCGCTGCGTCAAACTCAACAAGCTCCGCACGAATAGTGGCAATTTTCTGATAGACAACACTCTGCTGAAGGCGATCCACAGCGGTATCGATACCAGCCGGCGCCTTCATCCGGCTGAGCAGCTCGAACGCTTCGAGCGCCTTCTTGGTCTTCCCGCTACTAAGGTAGAGCTGCGCCTGGTAATAGCGGACATCCTTGGACGCTGGAAACAATTGGACCGCGCGAACCATCAGCGTCTCCGCTTCCGACATCAACTGGGCCTTGAAAAGCAGGCCGCTCATGGCCTGATATGCATCCTCACGCAGAAGGCCTTGATTGACGGCTTCCTGAAACTTCCGAAGCGCTGCGTCGAACTGGGAATCCCGAAAATAAGATAGCGCGATCAGCGCCGAGCAGCGGTCCAGCACTTCAGGCGCAGTGGCCCCACCCCAGTGAGCTGCAAGATAGCGGCGATAGAAAGGTTCGGCTTCGGAGTACTTTTTTTGGAGCCGGTAAGACTCGGCAAGACCGTGGAGACTGTCCTCCAGACGATAGTCGGCGGGTTTAAGCTTCTCAGCGTATTGCACGGCTTGCCGGAAACTTTGCGCTGCTTCTTCGTACCGTCCTCCCTCAAACGCCTGAATCCCCGCGTCATTCGAAACGATCCAGTTTGTTTCTTCGGAACTGAGCCGCTGGAGCAGGATATAGTCTCGGCCGCTCGGTATGACTGGACTGACCTGCGCTGGCAACAAGCGTTCCAGTGCCCGCTGAAAGTCAGGGTTCAGGTCCGCCCGGCGGAAAAGCCCCAGATAGCCGCCGTCTTTCGAGGACGGGTCGATCGAATGCGCTTTGGCGAGAGCTTCAAACGAAGCCCCGGCCTGGATTTGTGCGCGCAGGCCGGAAGCCTCGGCTTCGGTTCGGACCGCAATCAGACGCAATCCTAAACGTTCTTCCTGGGATTGGGAGAAGGTAGCTCCGCAGAGTGCGAAGGAAAGCGCGATCAGCAAAGCGATTCGTTTCATAGGAAAACTGTAGGCGCAGTATAGAACCTGCGCCTACAGCCAAAGAATTAGAAATCCAACCGGGCCTTGAGCTGGAATCGACGGCTGCCGGCCTTGTTGGTCACGGCGCCGAAGGGATTACCGCCTTGCAGGCTCAAATCCGAGCCACCCACTGCCGGAGCGAACAATCCTGCGGCTCCCGGCGTTGGATGGTTGAAAACATTGGTGGCATCCAGCCGGATCGTCATGTTCTTGGATTCGCTGATCCTGACCCTCTTTTGCATAGCCATGTCGGCTGTCCAACTGCCCAGATTCTCAAACCGATTCTGGCCAAACGTGCCTCGCTTCCCGGGAAGTGGAGCCTGCAGCACGACCTGGCCGCTTGCATTCTGGACCGCATTGAGCGTACAGACACTGGCCATGTAAGCCACCACAATGCCGGGGTTGTTGCACTGCGGGTCCTTCACCCTCGAATACACGGACTGGCCATTGGCGTCCGCAAAGATATTGCCCGCAGCATTGCCCTCTTTCCAGAAATAGTTCAGGGCCTTGATGTCAAATGGCCCGACGATATCCGGAACGCCCAAACCATACAACATGCTCTGGGCCGAGACGTTCGCGGGACTTCCGGATGTCAGGTTCGCAACCCAACTGGCCTGCCAGCCTTCCGCCAGCCGGCCCCAGATTCCGGACGCACTGCTGAAAAACAGCTTATTGGGCCCGACCGGCAATTCGAACGTGCCGTAGGTCACCAGAGTATGCTTCCGGTGGCTGGCCAGGAGCGCGTAATCCCCCATGCGGTCCGCGGGATCCGTGTAGACCGAACCCGTCCCGTTGGCTCCCTCGCCGGGAGCCTGCCCGAGATTCCGGCTGAATGTATAGGTTCCCTGCAGCGATAGTCCGGCCGTTGGCCGAAGCGAAACCTGGGTTTGCACCGAATGGTAGTTCGAATGGCCGGGGTTTGTTTCAAGCACTGCAGTGTTGAACTGTGGATTGGCCTTGATAAAGTTTTCCGGGAACTTCCCGCTGTTCCGCAGGACCGACCCGGCAAGATTGGGATTAATACCGCCATTGGTGGCGGCAGGGTTGGTTAGGATATTCAGGGTGGAAGCGAGCGCCGAATAGTTTCCATTCGCCAGGTTGGTTCGTATGCCGCTTGCCGCGGCCGCGCGCAGATGCATTGCGCCTGTCTGCAGCACACCGCCGGCGGGGGTGGTCCCAACGGGGCCGCATGGAGTGGGCGCTCCGGTCGCGGTGGCGCATCCTGTCCCCGCGATGTTGAGTCCGTTGAACATGTCGTCGAGCAATGTGGACTCGCCGCCACGTCGTGCCGCGTCGAATGCTTCCTTTAGTCCGTTGTACAGGAAGTTGGGGGTGTTGAGATCGAGGTTGGCCCATAGCTTGCGGCTCAGTGTGCCGACGTATTTCAAATCCAAGGTCACCTTTGAAGTTAGGTTGCGCGTCACCGAGAGGGTGAGGTTCTGGACGGACGGGGCCAGGAAACTCGGATCGAAGGCATTGAGGAGCCCGGTTCGGTCCGTCACAGGAATCACCGTCCCCGTTGCCTTTGGCAGAAAGGTCGGTACGACGGGTATAAGACTCGGGTTGGCGACAAGTTTCTCGAGACTGAAATAGGGATCGGCGGCGGGTACGATGTAGCTCGCCGTGTTGCTGCTGCCGGGCGGGTTGCCGATCGCGGTGTCGAGGACGAATCCGCGTCCGCCTCCAAGAAATTGGATCTGGTATCCGCCACGCACCGTCGTCTTGCCCTTACCGAACCATGGAACCTGCCAGGCAAAGCCGACAGCGGGACCAAAATTGTTCAAATCCCGATCATAGATTCTCTGGCCGGGGTTGGGTGAGTTCGGCCCCACATAGACGATCTCCATCGGGTCGGCGCGCACGCCAGGTTTCATCCAGTCGCTGAAACTTCGGCCGGATAATCCAAAAAGAGAGTTGCCTCCACCTTTCAACCCTGTGGTCAGCCCACTATTCTCCCAGGGAACTCCGTAATAATCCCAGCGCATTCCGAGGTTCAGCGTCAGGTCACGGGATACCTTCCAGTCGTCCTTGAAGAACGTACCGATCTCGTTTTGACGGATATCGCGAATCTTCAAGGGTTCCGTAGCGAAGTCATTCCACGTCCCGCTCAGATTGTTGATAAACCGGGCCTGGACAAGCGAGCCAAGCGAACCGGACAACCACGTCAGCATGTTTTCGGCAACCTGCTGGTTTCCAGTCGCTTGCGTACCGGCCAGCCCGGCCCTGGCGATGCCCGTGACTGCGGCCAGGCCCGTGTTACCGATCGCCGCAAATGGACGGTTGGAAGTCCCCTGAACGCTGCCGCCAAGTGTGGATTTTGTGCTGGAAGCCCGGTATTCCGCGCCAAACTTGAAGGCATGCGCCCCTCTTGTCCAACTGATCGTATCCCCGTAAGTCCACCTTGGGCTCACCTCGTGGCTCTCATAATTAAGGCCCTGAATGCCGGCACCGAAGGCCATACTCTGGAACCCGATACCGGTCAGAACGGACTGGCCCCCTACCTGGGGAAAGAGCTTCAACACTTCTTCACCGACATCTGCACGGTTCACTGCTCCGCCCGTGTTTGCGCCAGTCCGCGAGAGTCCGAACCGTGCTTCGTTTAAGAGGGAAGAGGATAACGTTGATGTGAAGCCGACGGACAAGACCTGCGGCTTCCGAATATCCTGTCCGGGAAACCCTGACGGCCAGGCCGGTAAAGCGGCATCGTCGGAGGTGTCCTTTTCATAGCTATAAGATCCGTTCAGCTTGTGACTGCTGTTGAAGTTGTGATCGAGTTTAACGTTGATCTGTCGCCGATTGTTGTCCTGGCCGACGCCGAATAAGTTGTCGGCACCCTTCGCTCTTCGCAGCCATTGAATAGTGGCCGTATTCAGGCCATCGGGGCCACCTAGTGCGGGCGAGGCCTGGTTGCCGGGATTGTCGAAAGCGTTCGCGCGAGGCATCAAGCCCAACATCTTGGTGATGAATCCAGACTTATCCAGCTGCTTGCGATTTGTGTCCCAGCTTGAGCTGGCGCCCGTCGGAACCAGCGTCGAGGTATTGATCTGCGCGTCGGAGCAATCGTTTTTCGTCGGATTCACCGTGAGGGGACCGAACACGCTCAGGAATCGAAGCGGGCTCCCATCCGGAGACTTTGGACTGCCGTCCGTGTTAACGGTAGCAACTGTGGGCGTGGAACCCGCAATCGTGAGCTGCCGTGACGGGCCATTATTGTAACCGTCGTAGTAGCGGAAGATCCCGAGGCGCGCGCAATCCGTCAGGACGGTAGAGTTCGTTATGTTCCGCGTGAGGATGAACTGCTGATCCCAAAGCGCGTAGAAAAATGTCTTGTTCTTTCGGATCGGACCGCCCAGGGCGAGATTGTATTCGTGGAAGTTTCTCCAGGCCGGCTGAGTGGCCCGCACGACTCCAAGGTTGTTGGGGGTTTGATTGCGGTTATTGGCCCAGGTGTTGGCGTCCAACGCCGAGTTCTGCGCGTTCCACACAGCGACCCCGCTGTATTTGTTCGTTCCCGAGCGTGTTTGGATCTGCACTTGACCGTTGCCGCGTCCCATTTCCGCATCCACCGGGGCGAGGATCAGTTTGATTTCGCCGACCAGGTCCGGGTTCATGCGCGTAGGCGAATCGAGACCGTTGGGCCATCTCTCGTTGTTGATACTGATACCGTCCCGCTGCACATTGATGTCGCGGGCGCTGACCCCGGCAAAGTTGGTCGCTTCGGCCCCGAAGACCGGGGAATTCGTCATGTAGACACCGGCCATGACTCCAATGAGATCGAGCACATTGTTGCTCACCAGAGGAAGGTCCTGAATCTGCCGCTGTTGCAGCACTTCACCGACCGACGATGACGACGACGTAATCAGGTTCTGCGCCGAGATCGTCACTTCAACCGACTGCGCGACAGAAGCGACGCTTAACTTGAAATTCAACCGGATTTGCGCCGCGTTTCCCAGTTGCACATCCGAATAGGTCTGCGTTGTGAAGCCGGGGAGTGAGCCACTGACTTTATAGACACCGGGCAAAAGGCTGGCAAAGTTGTAGGCGCCGGCCTCGTTGCTAATTACGGTCGTGACAACACCGGTAGCTCCGTGCGTTGCCGTGATCGTCACTCCCGGGACCACGGCTCCGCTACTGTCGGAAACTGTTCCGCCGAGCGTGGCATTGGACTGGCCGATCGCTAGAGCAGAAAGCAAGAGTACCGAAAGCGTAGCTACCGCCAAGTGTGTTCTCATTTGTGCACTCCATCCAAAAAATAGGGCCTACGACGCAAAAAAGGACTCGCATCAAGAAGCTTGCTTCGCGAGTGGGGGGTGATACGGGGCAATCCAATCACCGATTCGGGAATCGTGTCAAGGATTTGTTTTCATCAGTTGAACGGAAACGACGCCGCGGCCTTTGAAAGCGCCGTCACGAGAACGATTCGTGTCGTGGGACAAGTGTAGGCGCGGTCAGGAGACCGCGCCTACAGGATAACCTAGAAATCCAGTCGTGCCTTGAGCTGGAATTTGCGCGTTCCCACCTTGGAAGCGAAATTCCCAAAAGGAACGAAGCTTTGCAGGTTCAAGTCCGCCGTTCCAGGGGAGGCGGCAAAGAACCCGCCTTCTACACCCGGTGTTGGATGGTTGAAAACATTAGTTGCATCCAGACGGACCGTTATGCTCTTTTTCTCCGCGATTTGAACTCGCTTTTGGACGGCCATGTCGGCAGACCAGGTACCGAAAGTGTAGATCGGGTTTCGGCCCAAAGTTCCTTGCTTACCAGGAAGCGGAGTTTGAAGGACAACACGGCCGCTGGAATCCGCGATCGCGTTGAGCGTACAAACAGCCGCCAGAGATGGCGCAACAATGCTGGTATTGAGACACTGCGGGTCCTTCACCTTCGTATAGAGAGGCTTGCCACTGGCGTCGGCGAAGAGAGAGCCCGTGCTTGCTCCTTCGGCCCACCCGAACTGCTTGGCTTTGACATCAAAGGGCCCGACAACATCCGGTGCGCCATTGCCGTACAGCATGTTTTGGGCGAGGATGGAAGCAGGGGCTCCGGAAGCCATGTTCACAATCCAACTCGCCTGCCAGTTCTCGATAAGCCGCGCCCCTATACCCGACGACTTGTTGAAGAGAATCTTATTGGGCCCGAACGGGAGCGCAAAGGTGCCGTAAGTAACCAGGGCATGTGTCCGGTGTGAGGGCAGGAGCGTGTAGTCCAGGGCTCGGTTCGTTGGATCAGTGAAGGTCGCGCCCGCCCCGTTTGGTCCCTCTCCAGGATTCATCCCAAGATTACGGCTCAGCGTATAGGTTGCCTGGATGCTGACGCCCCCGGTCGGCCGGAGCGTAACCTGGGCTTGCCCCGAGTGGTAGTTGGCCATTCCGAGGTTTGTTTCCAGGACAGCGTTGGCCACCTGCGGATTTGTCTTGATAAAGTTTTCCGGGAACTTGTTATAACGGAGGACCGATCCGGATTGACTGCCGGACACCGCATTCGTCAACGTATTGAGGGCCGTGGCAAGTGCCTGATAATCTCCATTTGCCAGGCTGCTTTGGGTCCCGGAGTACGCTCGCAAGTGCATTGCACCGGTCTGCAGCACCCCGCCGGCCGGCGTCGTTCCTACCGGGCCGCACGGAGTCGGCGCACCTGCTGACGTGCGGCATACATCAAAAAACCCCGGGATGGTGAGCCCGTTGAACATTTGATCGAGTAACGTGGACTCTCCCCCTTTTCTTGCCGAGTCGAATGCTTCCTTCAATCCGTTATAAAGGAAGTTGGGAGCGTTGAGATCGATGTTGCTATAGAGCTTCCGGCTCAAGGTGCCGATGTATCGAAGATCTACCGTCACCTTCGAAGTAACGTTGCGCGTTACCGAGAGGGTAAGGTTCTGTACGTAGGGGCTAACGTAGTTCGGATCGAAAGCGTTAAGAAGCCCGGTACGGTCTGTCACCGGAATCACTGTCGAGGTCGGCGACGGAAGGAAAGTCGGCTGAACCGGTATCAGGCTCGGATTGGCTGCAAGTTTCGCCAAGCTGAGATAGGGATCGGTAGCCGGTATTACGTAAGTCGCGGTATTGCTGCTGCCGGGCGGGTTGCCGATGGCGGTATCGAGAACGAATCCACGCCCGCCTCCAAGATACTGGATCTGATAACCGCCGCGCACCGTCGTTTTACCTTTACCACCCCACGGGACTTGCCAGGCAAACCCGATCGCCGGGCCGAAATTGTTCAAATCCTCGCGATAGATTTTCTGGCCTGTATTCGGTGACTTCGGCCCCACATAGGTGATCTCCATCAAGTCGCCGCGGACGCCGGGTTTCATCCAATCGGCGAAGCTTCTGCCGGACAATCCAAACAGAGCATTTCCCCCGCCTTTCAAACCCGTCGTCAGTCCATTCCGTTCCCACGGGACTCCGTAAAAGTCCCAGCGCAGTCCGAGATTGAGTGTCAGATCATTGGATACCTTCCAGTCGTCCTTGAAGAAGGAGCCAAATTCATTTTGAGCAATATCGCGAATCTTGAAAGGTTCCGTTGCGGGGTCATTCCAACTCCCCTTGAGTTGATTGATGAAGCGTCCCTGTTGGAGCGATCCCAGAGAACCCGACAGGAAGGTGAGCATGTTCTCAGCAACCTGCTGATTTCCGGTGGTCGTCGAACCCGCCAACCCGGGCCTGCCGATACCCCCTACGGCGGCCAGGAACCCGTTGCCTATTGCGGCTGTTGGAAGGTTGGCGCCGGTCTGGACACTGCCGCCGAGAGTGGATTTTGAGCTGGACAGGCGGTATTCTCCGCCAAACTTGAAAGAATGTCTCCCTCTTGTCCAACTGAGGGTGTCCGCGTAAATCCACCGGGGACTTACCTCGTGGCTGGCATAAGTCAAGCCCCCAAGAATACCGTTCCCGAAGGCCATATTCGCAAACCCGACAGTCGGCAGGATCCTTTCGTTGCTCACCAGAGGAAGCTGAGAGAGGATCGAGTCTCCAACGTCCTCACGCTGAGCCGCTCCACCGGTATTGGCACCGGTCCTTGAGAATCCGTACCGTCCTTCATTCACCAGTGAAGCCGACAGAGTCGAGGTGAAATTGATCGCCAGGACCTGGGGTTTCCGGATATCGTGCCCGGTCGGGATAGTAGACCAATTCGGTAAAGCAGCATCATCGGATGTGTCTTTTTCGTAGCTGTAAGACGCATTCAGTTTATGGTTGCTGTTGAAGTTGTGATCGATCTTTACGTTGATCTGCCTGCGGTTGTTGTCCCCCCCGACACCGAATAAGTTGTCGGTGCCGTGCGTGGTTCGAACCCAGCGTTGTGTCGCGGTATTCAGCCCCTCTGGTGCGTAGGTCGCTCCAAAGAAGCCGCTCGACGCCACCAGATTGCCGGGATTGTCGAAGGCGTTCGCGTGTGGCATGGCATCCAAGGTTTTCGAGATGAATCCGGTGGTATCCAGTTGTTTCCGATTCGTATCCCAACTCGAAGTGGCACCCGTTGGAACAAGGTTTGAACCGATTTGCGCATCGGAGCAATCGTTCTTTGTCGGATTGGCGGCTAAGGGTCCAAACACACTTAGATATCGGACCGGGCTGCCATCGGGGGATTTCGGACTGCCATCAAGGTTGACGGTAGCAACCGTGGGCGTGGCGCCGGGCAAAGTGACCTGTCTGGCGTTGCCGTTATTGTAATTATCGAAGTAGCGAAAGATTCCCTTACGCGCGCAATCCGTCAGGACCGTAGGAAACGCCGTGCTGCGGGCGAGCACGATCTCCTGGTCCCACAGTGTGTAGAAGAAGGTCTTGTTTTTCTTGATGGGTCCCCCGAAGGCCAGGTTGTACTCCTGTTGGTTTCTCCAGGGCGGAGTGACGCGCGGCGACAGCGACTTATTTGTCCAGGTGTTGGCATCGAGGGCCGAGTTTTGCACATTCCATACGGCCAGGCCGCTGTATGCGTTCGTGCCCGAGCGCGTCTGGATCTGAACCTGTCCATTGCCCCGTCCCATTTCGGCGTCCACCGGCGCAAGGATCAACTTGATTTCACCTACCAGGTCCGGGTTCATGCGGGTCGGAGAATCAAGGCCGTTGGGCCACCGCTGGTTGTTAATGCTGATGCCGTCGCGTTGCACATTGATGTCGCGGGCGCTGACGCCGGCGAAGTTCGTTCCCTCGGCGCCGAAGATAGCGTCATTCGTCATGCGAACGCCCGCCATCACTCCCACGAGGTCGAGTACGTTGTTGCTGACCAGGGGCAAGTCCTGAATTTGCTTTTGCGGCAGCACTTCGCCGACCGACGAGGACGAGGACGTAATCAAGTTCTGCGCCTCGATCTTCACTTCAACCGACTGCGCCAGGGCAGACACGGTTAGCTTAAAATTCAACCGGACTTGCGCCGCATTTCCGACCTGCACATCCGTGTAGGTCTGCGTGCTGAAGCCGGGGAGAGTGGCACTTAATTTATAGACCCCCGGCAGAATGCCGCTCAGGTTGTAAGCCCCGGCATCGTTGCTGACGACTGTCGTGACAATGCCTGTGGCGTTGTTTGTGGCCGTAATCGTAACTCCGGGCACTACCGCTCCGCTACTGTCGGATACGGTTCCACCGATCGTGGCATTGCTGGATTGGCCGATCGCAAGAGAAGAGAGCAAGAGGATCGAAAGCATCGCAGCCGCCAAGTGGGTTCTCATTTATGCATTCCTCCCAAAATATGAACTAAGGACGCAAAAGGACTCGGACCAGAAATTATCTTTCACGAACAGGGGGGTATTACCGACGCAATCCCATCACTGACATGGCAGTCCTGTCAAGGATTTGTTTTGAATGGTTGAATGAAAACGACGCCCTCGCCTTCCTTGACAGTAACGAAACGTCCGGCTTCAAGTCCCGCAAGCTCTTCCATCGGAGAATTCGGCCAGCGAATGCGAACGCGGTCGACTCGGGTGGCATCGCCCAGTCCAAAATGGATGCGCATGTCGTTATGGGAGAGGTAGCTGCCACCGCTTTGGACTTCGGCAACCTGGGTGCGCCCGCCTGCATCGATCTCAATCCGGGTTCCGATTGCATCACGGTTGCTTCGCGTGCCCTCCAGACGGAAGGTGATCCAGTGGTTTCGATTCCCTCCGTCGTTGAGGTAGAGGCTTGGCCGGTCGTTCATATTGACGGCGAGAACGTCGATGTCCCCGTCGTTGTCGAAGTCGGCAAACGCGGCACCGCGGGCGGACTTGGGCGTCAATAAATCTCCTGCAAGATCGCGCGCGATCTCTTTGAATCGCCCGTCGCCGAGATTTCGGTAGACCTCCTTGCGTTGCAAATAACGCTGGCCGAGATCCAGCTTGTCGACTTGCGGATAGACGTGCCCATTCGCGACGAAGAGATCCGGAAGGCCATCGTTATCGAGGTCCGCGAACCCCGCTCCCCAGCCGAGATACGGAAGTGAGGTCTCACCCATTCCAGCCGCCGCAGTGGTGTCGACGAAAAGCAGATTCTTGAGGTTCCGGTACAGGGTGTTCGTGTCGCCCGCGAAGTTGGTTACAAAGATATCGAAGTAGCCATTGTTGTCGTAATCGGCGACGCTCACACCCATCCCGGACTGCACCCGCCCCGCCTCATTCAGCGCGGTGCCCGAGATCAAACCCACTTCCGAAAAAGTACCGTTCTTGTTGTTATGAAAGAGAAAATTCGGATTGCCATCGTTAGCGACGTAGATATCGGGCCAGCCGTCATTGTCGAAGTCGCTGAAGACGACACCAAACCCGTAATAACCCGGATCTTTGATTCCCGCTCGCTCCGTGACGTCGGTGAATGTGCCGTCGCCGTTGTTGTGGTACAGGACATCCGCCGCGCCGGGGAGTCCCTGCGGCCCGCAAAACACGGGAGCGCCCATGTACCGGCACTTCTCACTTTTGCCTCGCGGGGGAATCGTGGTCTCATCGAAGTTCAGGTAGTTCGCGACATAAAGATCGACGTAGCCGTCGCGGTCGTAGTCGCCGAATGCACAGTTCGTACCCCATCGCTTGTCCGCCACCTTCGCTTTTGAACTCACATCCGTGAACGTGCCGTCGCCATTGTTCCGGTAGAGAACGTTGGGACCGTAGGCAGTGAGATAGAAATCCTGATAGCCGTCATTGTCGTAGTCGGCCACGCAGACTCCCATGCCCCAGCCGGTCCTGGTGATGCCCGATTTCTGCGTTACGTCGACAAACCGTCCACCGATGTTTTCGTAGAGCGCAGCGATCGGATCCCCGCCGGTCTTGTAGTTTTTCAACGTGGAGCCGTTAACGATCAGCAGGTCCATGTCGCCGTCGTTGTCGTAATCGAAGAAGGCAGCTCCGTTTCCATTGGCTTCGACGATGTAGTCCTTGTCTGCAAGGCCACAGATGTTCATCAAAGTGACGCCAAGCTTCTGGGCAACATCGAAAAAACCGGGGAACGCCTCGCCAGCCGAGAGAACCGCCGGAGCTATGGTGAGTAGTGCGACGGTCGTCGCCCCCAGCAGGGTACAAAAAAGAATCTGTCGACATGGCCGAGACATCAGTTCCGAGGTTCCTTTCTTGATGGTGCGCCCTATAACTAAGCGCAGGGTTTCAGAATTACGGTCACGTATTCGGGCAGGTGTCCCCTCCTCTTGAGGAGGGGTGGCGAACGAAGTGAGCCGGGGTGGTCAGGAATCGAATCAAGGTTCGTCATGCTTGACCACCCCGGCCTTCGGCCACCCCTCCTCAAGAGGAGGGGACACCCGCCCGAATGCGTGACCGTAATTCTGAAACGCAGTACTTAGGTTTTCTCGCGGGCTTGCATGCGCAGCCGCTCATCTTCTTGATCGCTGCGATTCCAGTTGCCGAGCTCTGTCGAGCGCCCCACGCCCTTCGGCGGCCCGGCCCAGTCTATTGTAAATTTCTCCCATCTGCTGCTGATACTGCGCGTTCTCTTCGTCGAGGACCAGCGCCCGCGTTGTGGCTTCCAACGCATCTCCCGGTCGGCCGATCCGGACGTATGCGGTGCCGAGCCGGAATTGGATGGCCGCGCTTACCGGGTTGGACGCCGCGGCCCGTTCCAGAGCCCGTACGGCATCCGCGGGCTTTCCGCGATCCAGAAGAACCGTTCCAAGACTGTACAAAGCCGGGCTGTACGCTGGTGCCAGAGCAACTGCGCTTTCGAGCAGCTTTTCCGCTTCAGCCAGTTGTTGCGCCTCCAGCTTCGCTTTTCCCGCCTCGAAGTTGCGGTTCGCCAACGCAGCCTGATTCAAGAGGCGCTGATGGGTTTCGAGTTCCTTGCGGCCTTCATCTTCGCGGCCCATCGCAAGGAGGGCCTGGGCGAGGCCATAACGGGACTCCTGGTCGGCGGGATCCAGAGTCACCGCCCTCTCTAAAATGTTCACAGTCGCCGGCAGATCTCCGAGCCGTCGATAGGCCCGGCCCAGGCCCGCCAAAGCACCGGGCAGATCCTGCTTGAGATCCACGGCGGCACGCAGTTCCACAACAGCCTTTTCCGATTCGTTCCGTTCCAGATAGAAGCGTCCGAGAGCGAGACGAGTCCGAGCGTCGTTCGGTTGGATCCGCAGTGAAATCGCGTAGGCCTCAAGCGCTCGCTCGCGATCGAACAACTCTGCGCTGGCATCGCCGATATTGCGCCACACTGTGGCTTCATCTTCCACACCGGTTTTCAAGCCGCGTTCGAAAAGAGTCAGGGCTTCACGCCATCTCTTTTGACGGAAGCGGATCAGACCCAGCTGATGGTAGTAGCTTCCCCGCTCGGGGCCCGCCTTCAGGGCTCGATCAAGATAACTCTCCGCGGCGGTGAACTCGCCCATTTCCAGATAAAGCCTGGACAAGTAGAAGTAAGCAGGCGCAAATCCGGGATCGGTTCGAGCGATCTGTTTTAGCTGCCCGATCGCTTCGAGAACTCTCCCGTTGTTCAACTCGCCGAGCGCTAACGTCAGCGCTTCACGCTGCGAGCCTGCCTGTGCATAGACCAGGGCGGCCAGAAACAGATAGACCACAGGCAAGTGGATATAGCTGCACGATCGCATTTGATAATCGATTTCGCGTTTATCCTACCCCAAAGGGGGATTTTAGCCACGGACTTCACGGACGGGCAGACGGCCCGCAAAACAGTTTGAATGTGAGCCGTTCGCGAATTCCGTGTAATCCGTGGCACAAATCCCCCTATCCGCAAGGACCGTGAGGAATCCGGTTAAAGTTTCTTGAACACCAGCCTGTCGCTCACAAAGTAGTTCAGCAACGAGCAGGTGATGATCGCTGAGATGTTCGAGAGCACGTAGTGGATATGAAGACGGACGGCAAGCAGCTCCATCAGGACCAGATTCCCGACGATCGAAATCAGACCGTTCGTTACATTGAAGCGCAACAGCCGGCCGGGAAGCCCGCGCAAGTCCAGCATCCGATGAGCCCACGTCCATCGCTCGTGCCACACAAAGTTATGAAGGACGGTGCATTCCACGGCGACGACTGTCGAAGCGCGAACCGACCAGCCCAAGCCGCTCTTCAGTACAGCCAGTATTGCCAGCTGAACGCCCACTCCCACGATGCCGACGGCATTGAACCTGAGCCAGGACGCCAGCCCCGGCTTCATGGAAGACGTTCTTCGTTATAGAGCCGCTTTGTGTTCTTGATAGAGGAAACGATCGCGATTCCGGTAAGAACAACCATGCCTACGACGCCGCTGACATCGGCCAGCAACTGACGCGTACCGAAAATTGCGACAGTCGGCTTGTAGAGCAGCACAAGATTACCGATGCAGACGACGACCCGCATTTCGGTGGGGCCCATTATTCCGTAGGACAGCTTGAACACGCCCAACGTGTACGTCGCCAGGTAGATCTCGATGTTTACGAGGAAGTACGCAATGAGAAAGCCCATTGCGACGGAAGGGGACATGTAGCCTGACAGGCCGAACCCCGCGAGCACGAACGTGATTCCGAACGCATCGACGATGTGATCGACGTAGAAGCCGTAGCGCGGCCGCTGCCTGTTGCGGTAGCGCGCCAGAGTCCCGTCCAGGCTGTCACCGAACCAGTTGATGGCGAAACAAACAATTGCAAGCAGAAGAAACTTCGGATTGGTGCGTGCGAAGTAGTAAGACAAACCCACGAGAAACATGCCCACGAACCCCAGCAACGTAAGGTGATCGGAATTTACCCAGTCGGGCATGCGCTCGGCCAGCCATTTGAGGGTTTTCTTTTCGAGGGGTGTGAGGATGCTGAGTTGTTGACGCTCAGCGTTCTTGAACTGCGCCTTTTGATTCATACGGGCAGGGGCATTGTGCCCCTGCCCCTGACGCGATGCAACTAGCGATAGTTGCGGTTGGAGAATCCTTCCTTCTTCACCATAGGCCGGGCCTCATTCACAGTCAGAGCGCGGCCGTTGAAATCGGTTCCATTGAACTGAGCGATTGCCTTGTCGGCGGCATCGGAGTCCATCGAAACGAAACCGAAGCCTTTCGAACGGCCGGTGTCGCGGTCCGTGATGATGCTTACGGACTCGACGGCGCCTACCTGTGAAAACAGACTATTGAGGTCATCTTCCGTAGTCTGGAAGGGAAGATTTCCAACGTAAACTTTCTTTGTCATGTACTTTCCTGATTGGTTAAAGGAACTTCTGCTCGGCTTGCGGAAAGGGGACCGGGGCACGGAATCGAGTCGCGGATCCAAACTCTCCAGGCAGCCTGAAGGCTCCTGAGTTCAAACAAAACAGCGGTCTTTTTTCAGCGGCCGCCGCAAAACAAGGGGTGAAGAATAACACGGGTATAGTGACCTGCAAGCTCTTTTGTAACTTCAGCACGTCGCCGCGCCCGTAGACGGCGCAGCAGATTGATCACCAAAGCGTTCCTTTTGCAGTCTTTGAAAAAGGGAACTTTGCGATTGGTGATTGACGAGTTGCGATTTGTTATTTGAAATCGAACTGCGTCTGCCGCTTGCTATGCCAATCGGGTATGGTGAGAGAAGCTCGCTGCAGGTTTGCGGGTTTCCAGATAACCGATCACAATTCGTCAATCACCAATCGCAAAGTTCATTCGACGCTCAGCGATCGCTCCTGGGAATAAGGCCTTCGGTCACCGCGCGTTCGATCAATGTCTGAGTCCATTCCCACAACGTCACGGAGCCCTGAGACATCTCTTCGTTGCGGGTCAGCACACGCTCCGCGGTTATTCCGTGCTCTTTCCAGGAGCGGCCCTGCGTGTAATAGTTGTGCAATTGAGGCACAAACCGGTCGAGCGCCGCTGCGAATCGAGATTCGGCTGTGGCGCCACTCTCAAACTCTTCCCACAAACCCCTGAACTCCGCTTCCTGATCGGAAGGAAGGAGACCGAAGATTCGATCCGCCGCCAACCCTTCGCGCTCCGCTTTGTTTCCCTGTACGTCGTAGATGTAGGTATCCCCGGCATCGATCTCGACGATGTCGTGAACCAGGACCATTTTTATAACCTTCGAGACATCCAGCGGTTCATTGGCGTGCTCTGCAAGAACCATGGCGAGCATTGCAAGATGCCAGCTGTGCTCAGCGGAATTCTCATGCCGCGCACCGTCGACCAGGTAGGTTCGGCGATAGATGCTTTTGAGTTTGTCGATTTCTAGGATGAATTGAAGTTGCCGGGCAAGACGATCCATGTCAATCCACAGTACACCGGACGAAGACTTCCTGCACGTTTGGAAAGACAAAATCCCTGGGTTTGAACCCACATGAACGGAGCATTGCGGCGACACCCTCGACATTGGGCACAAACCAGCAACTCCCATCGCCCGCCAATCCACCTTCGATGAATTGCGCAGACGGGAATCGGCGATCCATCATGGCAGGAACGTTGAGTTGAACATCTTTCGACACACCCGATAGCTCAGCCAAACGCCCGTCGCTTGGTGTCGTGATCGTTTGAAGGATCAGAATCCCATGGCAAACGTTGCGTAGCGCTTCCAAAGCCAGGAGAGGATGCCGGAGGTGATAGAGCACGCCCATGAAGACAACGACATCGAAGGTTTGCCCCAGTTTTGGAAGATCGTAAACAGAAACCGTTTGGAAGTCGGCCCGAAGTCCCATCGTTTCCGCTGCAAACCTGGCTTGTTCGATCGCGCGAGCCTGCTCGCCGCTATCGACGCCAAGAACGGACGCGGCACCAAGCTCCATCGCTTTGAGGGAAAAGAATCCTGAGCTGCAACCCACGTCCAGACAGCTTTTTCCCGGAAGTTCCTCAAACCAGGGCTGCACGCACGCCCAGCGGCGCGCGGGGTAATCCGGGCCCGGACTGGCGCCTTCCGCATTCGTCCAGACCTCCTTTGCGATTTCGTAGTTGTGAAACCAGGGTGCGAGTTCGGCAACTCGTTGCCGTACACGCTGCAATTCTTGTGTGTCGAGAGACCTGGCCGCAGCCATCGAGCAACGCACTTCCTTGGTTTTGGAGAACAGCGATCGCAGAATGTTCATGGGTTCGTTAAGTCAGGAGGCTTCGGCATGGGGCGAGGTATTTGCGAACCCCATAGTCAAAGAGACATTCGAGAGCGTGGATATTCCTCGCAGCCGTGAACACATTAAGTACTATGTTTAGTCAATCCTCGCCCACGGGAGCACCTTCGGTCGTGCTTCAGGGTGCGCAGGCGCGGACGTAAGGACTCGAGAACGTCGTTCAGCGAAGAGCGATCCTCACATCCGGTCGCGAATAGCCGGGACAAAATCGCGGAAGAGTCCCGGCCTTCCCGAACTACCGTTTCTTCTTCGCAACCTTCTTCTTTGCCTTGGCCGCGGGCTTTTTCGTCGCCTTGGCTGCCGGCTTTACAGACTTTTTTGCCGCCGGTTTTTTCGCGACGCTCTTCTTCGCACTGGCGCGAGCGGTTGTCTTCGCGGCCTTGCGGGCGGGCTTTGCAGTTTTTTTGGCAGCCTTTGCGGCGGCCTTAACGGCAACCTTCTTCGCAGGCTTCGCCGCTGTTTTCGCCGGCTTTGCACCTGTTTTCATCGCGCTGGATTTCGAAGAGCCTCCGCTCGAAGGCTTGCTCGCTTTCGGGCGAGACCGACCGGGCGCAGCAGGCGCGCTCGCTTCATCGGGTTCATCGAACTCAATAATTGTTTCGGAATAGCTTTCGGTTATAGGTTCGTCCAGGATGAGAACCTCCGAATCGACGGCGTCATCCGCATCTGATTCGGGTTCCGGATCCGCATCAAAATCCAAGCCCAGGTCGAGATCGTCATCGTTCCTCATTACCTTCTCCTCGGGAAGCTGAATTCCACCGTTTCGGTCAACGGCATTCTACCCTCAAATCGCGCAACCGAACTGCGACATTTTCTTGGTAGCTGCACCCTATCGCTCAAGGTGTCGCGCTACCGCGTTCACCTTCGCGCGGGCTTGACCTGGCATTGCCGGATATGACGGAGATGCTCCCGAAATAAGGTCAGCCTTCGGCGCGGGCAGCCCTTTCGTTGTAGAAGCGCTTACCATCCTCGGACAGCAGCACCCAGAAGGAATAGACGGCCGTGGCAGTACCAAAAGGAACCTCCAGCAGCCTGAGGAACGAGAGAACGATCGTCAGCGCGCGTCCCCAGCTTCGATACCGCAACAGGCCAATGCCGGCGATGATCGAAGGCAGGGCAATCACCATAAATAGCACGCCGATCACAAACGTCACGGGGACGAGGGCTGCCAGAACTTCCGGAGGTGGCACGTCGTTGGGATCCGCGTTTTCGAGCAGGCGCGGATTATCCGTCAAGAGTTTGTGAACGAACTGTCCGCCAAACATCACGATCAGCCCGATAAACCCCACCATCGCCGCATGGGCAATGACAAGCCAACCCAGAACGTTGACATGGAAATCCCAATCTCTGACCTTGAGAGGAGCGGGCGGCGCTTCCGCCAGACTGTTCCCGCAGGTGCTGCAGAACTTCGCAGCGGGGCCGAGGTCAATGCCACAGTTGGTGCAGTACACGTCTTCTCCTTTTCTATTTTTCGATGTGGATGCTGCCGTTTCGGTTATCGATCCGGATCTCGGGACCTCCGGAGCCGACCTGTCCCGTAATGGTGTCGCGGTCGTGATCGTCACGCCGGTTCAGTTCCTTAAAATCCGACGATATGGACGCGAAGCGCGTTCTTGCGTCGATTGAGAAAGCGGACGATGCGGGGAGAGTCACGCTGACGTCGCCGAACTGCGAATTCACCTGGATGTTCTTGCGTGGAGGCTGGTCATATCGCAGGTCGACATTTCCATTTCGATTCGTGACAGTGACAGCACCTTTAACACCGTCGAGTTGGACCGACTGAAACTGATTGTCTACAATCACGTCGTTTTCGACACGAGACACTTCCACCGACGTATTCCTGGCGGAGGCGTTCAATGAGCCCTCAATATCCTTGGCACTCACCGATCCGAAGGAGACGAAGAGCTTCGTGTCACCCTTGATTCCCTCGACGGCTACATTACCGTTGCGATGCCGAATTTCGAGCGAGCCCACGATCTTTTTGGCCTCGACGTTGCCGAACTCATTAGTGATCGTCGTCGCGCCCGAAATGTCGTCGACCGTAACGTTGTCGTTTCTGTTCGCGATGGACACTGTTCCTGCGATTCCGTTCAATGTCACTCTGCCAAAGGAATTGGTGATCTTCTGGTCGCCCATTAGCCCGGAGACCAGGACAGTTCCATTGCGATTGTCCAGCGCAATTGCGGAATGCTTCGGGACTTTGACGGTCAGAGAGGTCTTGAATCTTCTTCCGCGCACCCTGTTTTCGTCGCGGTTGTAGTTGGAAATCACTCGATAGCGGTGGTCTTCCTCTGAGATGGAATACATCAAAACCTTGGAGAGCTCGTTCGCTTCGGTTTCATTCGCGGCAGTGACGGTTTTGTCGACGTCGACGATGATGCGATCCGTGTCCGCCGGGGAAACTTCCACGCTGCCGTAGCGATTGATGATTTCAATAGAAGAACCGTTAAGAGCCTCCCTCTCGTAGTGTTCAGTGAAGTGATACGAGTTCCCAGTGATATCGAAGATATCGATGTTTGCCATCTCGAACAGGGAAGCGAAGTCCGGACTCATGTTCGCTGCGGCCGTAATGGCAGTACCCCCCATGATGACCACGATCAGCAGAACGACTTCTCCGGCGCCGAAGAGCGGCCCAGCTTGTCCGGCTCGCTTCAACCGGACGTAGTCGATGAGTTTGATAAAGCCCCAGACAATAAGCAGCACCGGCCAATAGCGGGCGATTCCCGTCCAGACCGGAACGTCGTATCCGAGGTTCTTCAGAAGGAAAATCGACCCTGCGGCAATCAGGATCAGGCCCCAGAAAAAACTTCCAGCGCTGCGAGGGCGGCTCATTCAGACTCCTTTCCTGAAGGCGGATCATCGCCGCCTCTACGATGCACAAGCCCTTCCAGGAGCTTGGCAATTCCAATGACGATAAGAATCACGGGCCAGACGCGTGAGAAGCGATAAACGTCTGGATAGAGGTTGTTCAGCAGGAGCAGCGCGCCCAGCACAATGAGTATCAGAGGTCCCGTCATTCGCCCTTCCCTTCCTGGAAACGGCGAATCAGAAAGACTCCTCCCAGGATCAAGAGCGCGGGCCACAGCTTCATGACTTCGGAAAGCCGAAGCACGTTGAAGTTATCAAGGAGAAACAGGGTTCCAATGATGACGAGCACGATGCCGCCCCAGAGTTCCCTATTCTTTATCTGGGCCACCTGCTCGTTCAGGCGGTCGAAAGGGGTCTCGAGATCAATGCCTTCAAGGGCCAGCTTCCGCTTCTTCGCGGTGTAGTAGGCCTCGAACGGCATGTAGGCGTAGAACCCGAAAGCCATGAAGCCAAGAAGGTCGCCACCGGGGCCCCGTGCGTGATCCGCAATTGTCACAAGCATGGCGAAGATCAACAGGTGAAAAGCCGCCTTGAAGAATTCCGCGTTGTAGATCGCACCTACACCGGGAATCAATCCAAGGATGAACGCGGCCTCGGGACTCGTTCCACCTGAGGTTCGCGTTTTTTTCTTCTCTGTCTTTGCGCCGAGGTTCTCCGCAAGACAGCTCTCGCAGTAGATGCTCGACTGGACCTGGCGCGAACACTGAGCACAGAGGGGCTTCCCGCACTTGATGCAGAACGCTGCGTTTTCGACTTCGGCGTGGTTGACACAATTCATCAGGAGTTCTCCCTAAACTGCTCGATGCGCGTATGTATTTGGCATTGAATGGCATTCACAAGAGGCGAGCTGTAATAGCTCCGGATTGCATCGCCGTAAACCCGGGTCGCCCACCCTTCAACGCCATAGTAGATTGCAGAAGGGCTGCGGGCGACCGACAGGTCCGCTGCCGTAATCCCGGCGATGCTGCCAAGCCAGCCGATCATCAATGTGGATGTCATCAAAGCCATTGCGAATCGCGGCTCGCTGACCGCTCGCCATGCCGAGCGGACCCAATCCAGCAATGTCACACGCACGACTCTCGGCGTGTTCGCAACAATGCGAGTGGAAAGCCACTCTGGAGCCGGTGCGGCGGGAAATTCTCTGCCCCACTGAATAACGTCTCTCACTCCCTCCAGCAATTCGCTGCACGTGGAGCAAGCCTGGAAATGCATTTCGAGCGCGGCGCGTTCGTCGGCGTCGAGCGCGTCCTCCAGGTAGTCGGACAGATGGTCTTCGCAGTATTTGCAGTTCATAAAGCTCCTGCGCGCACCATCCGGGCCAGCTCGATTCGGCCACGGTTGATACGGGATTTCACGGTACCTATCGGAAGTTCGAGAAGGTCTGCGATCTCTTCATAGGTGAGTTCTTCAAGATCTCTCAGGATGACAGCCTCGCGCTGATCTTCGGGCAACAGAGCCAACAAGCGATGAACACGGTTGACGGTTTCCTTTCGGTCAAGGGCCTGGCCGGGTGTTTCCACTCGCACCGTTGGCGAGACGACGCCTTCATGGTGGTCTTCAAGGGCGCCGGTCTGCGTTCGTTCTGTCTTGTATTTGCGGTAATGATCGATGAAATGATTGCGCGCGACCCGGACGATCCAGGTTTCCAGTGCGCCCGATTCGGGCCGGTAGGAATGGAGTGTCCGATACACCTTGAGAAAAACCTCCTGAGTCAGATCCTCCGCTTCATCGAAGCGTCCTGTGAAACGGTAAGCCAGATTGTAGATTCTCGAATGCCGCCGCCGAACGATGATTTCCCAGGCCTCGCGGTCCCCGCTGCGGCACCTGGTTACCAGTTCGGCGTCGGTCGTATCCAACGATCAAGCTCCGGTTCCACAATTGGATGAACGAGATGCGGTCCACAAATGTTTCACCAATTCCGAAACCTTTTTGAGATAATTCCCGGCTATGAGCCGGAAGTTGTTGGTTTTGTTGGTTTTGTGCGCGATCGTGGCCATTGTAGCCTATCGGGCCGCAGGTTTGAATTTTGATTGGGCCCTGTTCCGCAGGAGTCTCTCCGGCGTAAATGTTTGGTGGCTGACAGCTTGCGTGATTTTGACCTTCGCAACGTATTGGCTGAGAGCACTCCGCTGGCAGTTGCTGCTCGCACCACTCAAGAGGCTGCCGGTGTCACAGTTGTTGGCGATCACGACGGTAGGATTTGCTGCGATCTTTTCTCTGGGAAGGGCTGGGGAACTGGCGCGTCCCGTTTGGCTCGCACGGCGGGAAGACGTACCGCTGAGCGGATCGGTCGCCACAATCGTTGTAGAACGCGCGCTCGATATCATCATGTTGACGACACTTCTAGCGATCGCGCTAATCGTCGTGGAGGTACCTGCAGGTTCCGAGAAAACGCTGGGAGTGCTCAAGAACGGAGCGTGGTTCATTTCAGCCCTGGTCGTGGCTGGGATTATCGGTCTCGTTTTGATTCGTACGAACGCGCAACGAATCGTGAAGGTCATCCCGTTTAAGCGAGTCGCGGCAGCGGTAGAGAGTTTCGCTCAAGGTCTTTCTTTCCTGCAGAATAGAAAGGCGTTCTTCCTGGTGATCCTGCACTCTGCAATTCTGTGGATCGCGATTGCCTTGCAATTCTGGCTTCTCCTGCTTGGAACGAACTCCGGGTTCTCCGTCGGGGCCGCAACGCTCGTCATGGTCGCGGCTGGAATCGGATCTGTCGCCATGCTTCCGGGAATAGGAGGCGGATTCCAAGCCGCAATTTCATTTTGCATGACGACCTTATTTCAGGTTCCGAAAGAGCAGGCCACAGCAACGTCACTGATTGCCTGGGTGGTCAGTTACGGTCCGACAATAGTGGTCGGCGCGATCTATATGGCCGTAAAGGGAATCTCGATACGCGAACTGAAAAGCACAATTCGTAAACCAGAGTCCGAGATTGGATAAGCGGCTGCGAATGCAAGCCCGCGCGAAGCGTGAGCGCGATAGCGCGAAACCTTAGGCATAGAACGCAGCCATTAATTATATGAAATGCCCTTTCTGCGCGCACATTCAAGACAAGGTTGTGGATTCGCGGGAAAGCAAGGAAGGCGAGGCGATCCGGCGCCGGCGTCAATGCTTGAAATGCAAGCGCCGCTTCACCAGTTACGAGCGCATCGACGAAATTCCGTATATGGTCGTGAAGAAGGATGGGCGGCGCGAACGCTTCGACCGCCAGAAGGTCCTGGCCGGAATCTTGAAAGCCTGCGAGAAGCGTCCTGTATCGATGACGCAACTCGAGAGTATCGCAGACAAGACAGAAACGATGGTTCAGGACTCCAGTGAACGCGAGGTGTCCACGGTCTCGCTGGGCGAAATGATCATGAACGAGCTCAAGAATCTGGATAAAGTCGCCTACGTACGGTTCGCCTCCGTCTATCTTGACTTCAAAGACGTGCAGGAGTTTATGAGCGAACTGAAGGACCTTCTCAAAGGCCGCGAATAAGATGTACATGCCACATATCGATGTCTGCGAGCGGCCCGGAGAAGTCGTCATCCTGGTCGAGATGCCGGGTATCGAGCGCACCGATGTCAATCTCTCCTGGAAAGACAACGTTCTCACAATCTCCGGCCAGAAGCGGCAGCAAGCCGAGGTCAGCAATAACCGATACTTGTGCGTCGAAAGAAGTTACGGTCCGTTCCGTCGGGAAATCGCGATTGGAATCCCCATCGATCACAGGCGAGCCAAGGCAGAGATGCGTAACGGCTTGATGAAGATCCATTTGCCTAAGCTGCCCCCGGAAAAGGTTCAGAACATGATCCCCATCGAAGAATAAGGGTTGGCAAAGGTGGCGCCGACGTAGAATTCCCATATAGACATCGCTATGAGCATGGAACTGATCAAAACCGAACCGTCTCCGCCGGATAAGGACGACCAGGAACTGAAGATCCCGGATATGCTGCCCGTGTTGCCGCTGCCGGACACGGTTGTCTTCCCCTACATGATCGTTCCGCTCTTTGTAAATCGTGACCGGTCGACGAAGGCCGTGGATCAGTCGCTCGCTGAGAACCGCATGATCATGCTGGTCGCTCAGAAAGATCCCAGCGTGGATGATCCCAAGCCAGCCGACCTTCATGACTTCGGGACCGTCTCCGTGATCATGCGGATGTTGAAGCTACCGGATGGCCGCGTCCGCATTCTGGTTCAGGGTTTCTCGCGCGCAAAAGTGGAGCACTTCGACGAGACGCAGCCCTACCTGCTTGCGAAGGTCATCCCAAAAACGGAAACGGAAATCGTTCCTGACTCGATCGAACTCGAAGCGCTTATCCGCAACGTCAAGTCGGCTGTCGAGAAGTCGGTCAATCTGGGCAAGAATCTCTCGCAGGATCTGATCGCCATCATCGCGAGTCTTAACGAACCGGGACGCCTTGCAGATCTCGTGGCTTCCAATCTCGATTTGAAGGTCGCCAGAGCGCAGGAAGTTCTGGAACTGGTCGATCCCGTCGAACGGCTTCGGCAGGTACACCAACTCCTGACCAAGGAACTCGAAGTTCTCGAAGTCCAAAACGACATCACCTCACAGGCTCGTGGAGAAATCGACAAAAGCCAGCGGGAGTTTTATTTGCGCCAGCAAATGAAAGCCATCCAGCAGGAACTGGGTGAGGGCAACGAGCTGCAGGAAGAAATAGAACAGTACCGTCAAAAAATCAAGAAGGCGAAGCTGCCCACGGAAGCTGCGGAAGAATCCGAGCGGCAGGTTAGCCGCCTTGAACGTATGCATCCCGATGCGGCGGAGACGGCAACCATCCGGAACTATCTCGACTGGATGGTCACCCTGCCGTGGTCGAAATCCACGAAGGACAATCTTGACCTGAAGAAGGCGGAGACGATCCTTGACGAAGATCACTATGGGCTGGGAAAAATCAAGGAACGCATCATCGAGCATCTCGCCGTACGAAAGCTGAAGCACGACACCAAGGGACCCATCCTTTGCTTTGTCGGCCCTCCGGGAGTGGGCAAGACGTCGCTCGGCAAATCGATCGCTCGCGCGCTCGGACGAAAGTTCGTGCGCATGAGCCTTGGCGGTGTTCATGACGAGGCGGAAATCCGCGGACACCGCCGCACCTACGTCGGCGCGATGCCCGGACGCGTTGTTCAAAGCATCCATCAGGCGGGGAGTAACAATCCCGTATTCATGCTCGACGAAGTCGACAAGATCGGCTCGGACTTCCGGGGAGATCCATCATCGGCACTGCTCGAAGTGCTCGACCCCGAGCAGAACCACGCGTTTCGCGACAACTATCTCAACGTGCCCTTCGATCTGTCGAACGTCATGTTTGTCACGACGGCAAACATGCTCGATCCGATCCAGCCTGCGTTTCGGGATCGCATGGAGATCATTCAGCTATCGGGCTATACGGAACAGGAAAAACTTGAAATCGCAAAGCGTCACCTGATTCCGAAGCAAATCGGAGAACACGGGCTGACAAAGAATCAAGTCCAGTTCACCGATGACGGCGTTCGCGCCATCATCAACCAGTACACGCAGGAAGCCGGGCTGCGAAACCTGGAGCGTGAGATCGCTGGTGTATGCCGCAAAGTGGCCAAGCAAGTCGCATCGGGAGAGCTGAAGATGCGAAAAATCCACACCGACAATCTGGACCAATTCCTGGGGCGGCCCAAAATCTTCCAGGACGAACTGCTGAAGCGCGACCAGATTGGCGTCGCAACAGGACTGGCATGGACGCCAGTCGGCGGGGACATTCTATTCATCGAAGCCACAGCAATGCGAGGACGTGGAGTGCTTACTCTCACCGGTCAACTCGGCGACGTGATGAAAGAATCGGCGCATGCGGCTATCAGCTTTGCCCGAACGCATGCGCGCGAGTTCGGAATCAAGGAAAGCTTTTTCGCGAAGAGCGACATTCACATCCATGTGTCCGAAGGAGGAATTCCAAAGGACGGACCTTCGGCGGGTGTCATAATGGCCACGGCCATACTGTCGTTGCTCACCGGAAAGCCGGTTCACCGGAAAATCGCGATGACCGGAGAGATTACGCTCCGTGGAGAAGTCCTGCCCGTTGGAGGCATCAAGGAAAAGGTTCTCGCCGCGCACCGGGCGAAGATTCGAACCGTCATTCTTCCGTCCTTGAACAAGCGGGACCTCGAAGACATCAATGAAGAAATCCGCAAGGACATGAAGTTCATACTCGCGGACGATGTACGCGACGTCTTGAAGGCGGCTATTGTGGACTTCAAACCCAGGGTGCCGCGGGCCCCGGCATCAAAACGCACCCGTTCCCTGGCGAAGCGTACCCGGCCTCTGCGGAGTTCGGTACACGTCTGATGCTTCTCGGCGAACTCGGCGAAAGCGCGCTGATTCGGCGAATCCGAGACCGCTTTCAAGACTCCGACGCCATCCTCGGAATCGGAGATGACGCCGCACTGCTGGAGCTGCCCCCAGGTCACTCCATCGTCTGCTGTTCCGACCTGATGGTCGAAGACACCCACTTTATCCGGACACTGCATCCTCCCGACTCGATCGGCTACAAGGCCGTCGCCGTCAATGTCAGCGACGTGGGCGCGATGGGCGGCATCCCGATGCACTTCGTCATTTCCCTCGCTGCTCCCGGGAATTTGGAGGTCGATTGGGTCGATGGTTTTTATACCGGAGTGCAGCAAGCCTGCCGGGATTTCAACGTCAGCCTTGTGGGCGGGGACACGTCAGCCGCGAAATCGATTTTTGTGGACGTCGCGATGATCGGCAAAGTTCGGAGTGGAATGGCTGTACGGCGGTCAGGCGCCTGTGTCGGCGACAAAATCTATGTTACGGGCGCGCTCGGCGCAGCCACGCGCGGACTGGAACTGCTGCGATCCGGAAACGCTTCCCATCCTTCCGTGAAACGACATCTCTATCCGGAACCACGCCATCGTGTGGGCGCCGCGGTCTGCGGAAAAGCGCACGCCATGATCGACGTGAGCGATGGCCTTTCGAGCGATCTGGCCCACATCGTCTCCGAGTCTGGAGTTTCAGCAAGAATCTATCGGGATCGACTGCCGATCGCAGAAGGCGCCAATGAATCCGATGCCCTGCACGGCGGAGAAGAATACGAGCTGATCATCGTGGCACCGGACCTTGCGGAAGAGATCGAAGGAATTACCATCACACGTATCGGGCAAATCGTTCAATTGGGGGGCGAGCATCGAATCCTGCTCGTCGATGGGGAGACTGAATCCAATCTGCAGCCTCGAGGCTGGGATCACTACTCGCAATAGCAGTGATGGCTCATTTTCCCAAAATCCCTTTAAGACTGTCCCTCAGGGCTCGCAGCTTCCTGACGACTCGCCATCCGCGGCTCAGATGGATCTCCGCGAGTTCCTGTTTTCTAAGGCCCAGCTCTCGATTAGTTGCCTGAAGCTGCTCCGCCTGGACCTGCAGGCGATTGAATAGTTCGATTTTTGCTTTCTCCAGTGCATCGACCTGCCCGGCGCGCCACTCGAGAGCTTCATCCCTGGAAGCAACCGTGCGCTCCAGATCCTGGTTGCAGGTTTGCGCCCATTCCAGAGCCTTGTTCAATTGCTCGGCACCTCGGTTCAACTCTTCAACGTTCCTGTTCAGTTGCTGGACGCCATTGTTCAGCTGCTCGACGTCTTTGTTCAATTGCTCGACGTCCTTGTTCAATTGCTCGTTGCCCATGCTCAATTGCTCGACGTCGTGATTCAATAGCTCAACTTCGGCCGCACGCCGCGCCAGCGCCTCGTTGCGTTCGGCTAATTGTTCCTCAAACCAGGCTCTTGCCTTATCCGCGGAAACCTTTGTGGCGGAGAGGTCCCGATCCTTCTCATTCAAAAGATCTGTCAGTTCATCGGAATGGTCCAGAAGCACGCTGCCCGACTGGGCAATACCAGGGGAATCCGAAGCGATACCGACAAAGTACCGCGGCACTCGATTTTTCGTAGAAACTTCGGAGAACTCGGCCTCTCCACGCTCGATGACAAACTCCTGGATGGCTTTCCCATTTAAAAGCCCGATCGGCCAGAGACTGGAGGCTGGATGCAACCGTTGCCCCAGGTAGACGACGTCTGAGAAGTATTTCTCCAAAAGGGTGTTGAACTCGTCGAAAGTCAACTCTTTCACATGGAACGGATTTGAGGCTTCTCCGTCTGTGTCGTAAACGTCCTTGTTCGGAGTAGAGACGACAAACAACCCCTCGGGTGTCAACAGGCGCTTGACCTCGCTCAACAGGGCATCGTGTTCTTCAATGTGTTCAATAGCTTCGAAACACACGATCATGTCGAAACTGTGGTCATCGGAAATTGGAACGTTGGTGATGGAACCCCTCAGGAACTGCAGGTTGGGCTTGGAGTAGTTTTCCGCGGCATGGCGTACGGCGGCCTCATCAATGTCTACTCCGCAGACGTATGCGGCATGACGGGCCAGGAGGTTTGCTCCATAGCCTTCGCCGGAAGCGAGGTCCAGCACGCGCTTGCCCTTGACCAGCGTCGATGCCCACAGATAACGATGAAGGTGTTCGTAGGCGACAGCAGCTTCTTTGGCCCAGGGCACAAAGCGTTCGCCGGTCCAATTCAGCATCCGCAAACCTCGCCCACATCTAACCACAGCGCTCGTGTTATCCTCAACACATGTCCAATTCCGACATCCTGAGCAAAGCCGACAAAGTACTGCGGCCGGTGCTTAAAGGGCTCAGCCGGTTTTCCTGGATGCGCATCGAGGGATGCTGCGCGGGCCACAAGCTGGAGGATACGCTGTGGCTTGAAATCAACGTCCTCGGGGCAACCGGACTTACGCGGTTAAGAGAACTCCTTCGAATCCTGGACACCAAGGTTGCGGGCACGGATATTCGGGTCGACTGCTTGCTGAGTTATTCGGGCGGGCCGGATGACGAGCCTGTTCCGCACGGATGGATACCGACCGCGATCGAAGTATCGTGGGCGCCACGTCCTGAATGGAAGCGCAGCCAGACCATGATTGTGGAAACGCTGCTTTCCTCCATTGAGGAATTCAGTTCCCGCGTTGGCGACTCTTCACGACCGGACTGCGCCATCAACTACTGCCCTTATTGCGCGTCCTCCTTTATTCGCATCGACAGTATCGGGTCTCCCGAACACAAGTATCGCTGTGGGGATTGCGACATGACCTGGACAATGATCGATCCCGTCATCTAACGCCTCCGCCCGGAGGACCTATGGACTTCACTCAATCTGACGAACTGCTCGAAATACGACGCGTCGCGCGTGAATTTGCAGAAAAAGAAATCCGGCCTCACGTCATGGAATGGGACGAGAAGCAGGTCTTTCCGCGCGAAATTCTTTCCCGTCTCGGCGAACTCGGATTCATGGGGATTTTGATTCCCCCTGAATACGGCGGTTCCGGGCTTGGCTATATGGAATACATCACGATCGTGGAGGAATTGTCCCGCGTCGATGGTTCCGTAGGGATTTCCGTGGCCGCCCATAATTCGCTTTGCACCGGTCATATCTTCACGTTCGGCACAGAGGATCAAAAGCAACGATTCGTCGTTCCTCTTGCAAAGGGAGAGAAAATCGGGGCGTGGAGCCTGACGGAACCCGAAGCCGGCAGTGATGCCGGCGGCACCCAGACTACTGCGCGGCTCGATGGAAACCATTGGGTGCTCAACGGCCAGAAGACCTTCACGACTCACGGAACCTACGGCGACATCTGCGTCGCCATGGCCATGACGAACAAGCCGGCCGGCCACCACGGGATTTCTGCCTTCATTGTGGAAAAGGGAACGCCGGGGTTCTCTGCCGGAAAGAAGGAAAACAAGCTGGGGCTGCGGGCCAGTGACACGTCGACCGTCATTTTCGACGACTGCCGCATCCCGCAAGACAACCTGCTCGGTCAGGCCGGACACGGCTTCGCGGACGCATTGGCGATTCTGGATGGCGGGCGCATCAGTATCGCAGCCCTCGCGCTGGGCATGGCACAAGGAGCCTATGAGGCCGCACTGAAATATTCTCAGCAACGAAAGCAATTCGGGAAGACCATCTCTGCATTCCAGGGAATCCAGTTCAAACTCGCCGACATGGCAACAGACATCGACTGTGCTCGGTTGCTGACTCATCGCGCGGCATGGATGAAGGACCAGGGAATGAAGACGACTCTCGAGTCCTCCATGGCGAAACTCCATGCGAGCGAGGTTGCGGTCCGCGTCGCCAACGAATGCGTTCAGATTCATGGAGGATACGGCTACATCAAGGACTATCCCGCCGAAAAATACTACCGCGATGTAAAGCTGTGCACGATTGGCGAAGGGACCAGCGAGATACAAAGACTGGTGATTGCACGGGAACTGTTGAACGAATAGAGAAAGCCTGCTGGATCAAGCTCCGACACAATTTTTCCAGTTCCGGCGATAATACCCACGTGCCACAAGACTTCTTCAATGGCGATACACGCGCGCTCGCCCGGGCCATCTCCCTCGTAGAAAACCGATCCGCCGAAGGCCGTTCCCTCCTCCAGCAGCTCTTCTCGCACGCCGGCCGTGCCCGGACCATCGGGATCACCGGCAGTCCCGGCGCCGGCAAGAGTTCTCTCGTCGATCGCCTTGCAGGGGGTTATCGGCAGGATAACCCGCAGATCGGAATCATCGCGGTCGATCCGAGCAGTCCATTCACAGGTGGCGCAATCCTCGGCGATCGAATCCGGATGAATGCGCTCTCGACGGATCCCGGAATCTTTATTCGAAGCATGGCTACGCGCGGTTCCCTGGGAGGACTCGCCGCGGCGACAGCGGACGTGGTTCGCGTGCTCGACGCCGCCGGACGGGATCCGATCCTTGTCGAGACTGTCGGAGTCGGACAGGACGAAGTCGATATTGTGAAGCTCGCCGATGTCTCTGTGGTCGTGCTCGTTCCGGGCATGGGCGATGACGTTCAGACACTGAAGGCCGGAATCATGGAAATCGGCGACATCTTCGTAATCAATAAGTGCGACCGCCCCGGCACCGAGAAGATGGAGCGCGCCATTCTTTCGCTGTTGTCGCTCGCTCATCGAGCCGATGGATGGACGCCTCCGATCGTCAAGACCGTCGCTACGGAGGGACGCGGCGTCGAAGAGCTCAAAAAGCGAATTGACGAGTACCTCACGCGTTTCACGAACAGCGATCAACGGCTGCTGAGAAAGAAAGAGGCCGCTCGCGACCGCCTGGCCTCATTGCTCCGCGAGCGTCTGGTCGAAACGGCGATCCATGCGGCATTTCCTGGTGAGGCTCTCGATCACCTTCTCGACAAGATTGCGCGGCATGAAGCCGATCCTCACGCGATCGTCGGGACCATTCTGACCCGCTCAAAAAAGATCGACCACGTCGGTATCGCCGTTCGATCGATTTCCAGTGCGTTGAAAATGTATGAAGACGTGATCGGTCTCAAAGTATCGGGATACGAAGAGGTGGAAGAGCAGGGCGTTCGTGTGGCAATGCTTCCCATTGGCGACAGCCGCATCGAACTCCTCGAGCCTCTCCACGCCGAATCCCCGATCGAAAAATTCATGTCCAGACGCGGCGAAGGCGTTCACCATATTGCGGTTTGCGTGGACAATATCGAGTCGGCATTGGAACGCTTCAAGACCGCCGGAGCCCGGCTGATCGATGCAACGCCGCGTCGCGGGGCCGCCAATTCAAAGATCGCATTTATTCACCCTGCAGGTATGCACGGAGTGTTACTGGAGCTCGTCGAACATGAAAAGTGACGTTCGCATTGGAATCGTCGGAGGCAGCGGCCTCTATCAAATGGAAGGCCTCACGGATGTTGAGGAAATCGCGCTCGATACGCCTTTCGGTCCACCATCCGACTCCTACCGAGTCGGCACCCTCGAAGGCCGCCGCGTCGCGTTCCTCGCGAGACACAACCGCAGTCACACGATTCTTCCATCGGAAATTAATTTCCGCGCAAATATCCATGGTTTCAAGCAGCTTGGCGCCGAATGGATTCTTTCTGCGAGCGCTGTGGGGTCGTTGAGGGAGGCCCTCCATCCTCTCGACATCGTCGTGCCCGATCAGTTTTACGATAGAACGAAAACGAGAATTTCGACGTTCTTCGGCAACGGGATTGTGGCGCATGTGAGCTTCGGCGACCCAATCTGTAATGTTCTCGCCGATTTGATCGAAAGGTCAGGAAACGACGCCGGTGTTCCCGTCAAGCGGGGGGGAACCTACGTGTGCATGGAGGGCCCGCAGTTTTCCACCAAAGCCGAGTCCAACACGTATCGAAGCTGGGGGATGGACGTCATCGGCATGACCAACCTGCAGGAAGCCAAGCTCGCGCGGGAGGCCGAGATCTGCTACACGACGATGGCCCTCGTTACGGACTACGACTGCTGGCATCCCGAGCATGACTCCGTCACCGTTGCGGACATTGTTCGAAACCTTCATAAGAACAGCGAAAACGCTCAGAAGATCATTCGGGCTGCGGTGAAGCGCCTTCCCGTGGCGCGCACGTGCAAATGCGGAACTGCCCTCCAGTTTGCAATTCTCACGTATCTCAAGCACGCGCCGTCAGAAGCCAAAGCAAGGCTGCAGATTTTGCTGAGGAAGTATCTGTAGTGGATTGGTTCTCGGTCTTCGTCAATTCGTCATATCAGATCCGGGCAGCCTGGAGGTTCCTGGCGTATTGCGCCCTGCTCATTGGGCTATTTGCTGCGACAGCGATTGCTGTCGGCACCGTTGTCATCTGGCTGTATCCGGCGGTCTTCGAGGTGCCGAAAGGGGATCCGGTGTTCCTGACCTTCAACTCGATGGTCTTGTTCCTTCCATCGGCTGGGGCGCTCTTCTTCATGGCGCGGTTCGCGGATCAGACGACCGTTGTCGCATTTGGTGCTGCAATTCATGATCGTTGGTTGAAGGATTTTTCTGTCGGAGTCGGAGTTGCCGCGGGGATGCTGGCCGTTACCCTGGCCGGATCGTTTCTGTTCGGCGAGGTTCATATTAGCTGGAGCGGTTCATTCAGCGCGACGCCGGGCATCTTGCTGACGCTCGCTGCACTCGCGCTGTCGGCGCTGAGCGAAGAACTTGTTTTCCGAGGCTATCCGCTCCAGATACTGATGAAAGGTCTTGGTCCCTGGGGCTCGATGATCCTGATATCCTTATTGTTTGGATTGCTGCACGGAAGAAACCCGGGCGCGACCGTACTGAGCGTGCTCGGTACCATTCTGGCGGGTATGGCGCTCGCAGTCGCTTACTTGAAGACGCGGTCGCTTTGGTTTCCCTATGGCATTCACCTGGGGTGGAATGTGGGCCTGTCCACGGTGCTCGGTTATCCGATGTCGGGCATCCAGACCGCTTCGATCTTGACGACGCAGGTCTCGGGATCGCCAGTGCTCCTCGGAGGAGGATACGGGCCAGAGGCAGGCCTACTGGGATGTGTAATTTTTGTTGTGGCGGCTGGAGTGATCTACCGCATGCACGGGCTGAAAGTTAGTCCGCAAGTTCGGGCCGCTCTGGTGGCCCATGCTGAAAACCTTTACATTGGGGAACCGTGATTGATTTCGTAAAAACAACGGCACTCGGCAACGATTTCATTCTTGTCGAAAAAGCGGCGGTTACGGAAAAGAAGTATTCCGGCGTGGCGAAGAGCATTTGCGATCGCCATTTTGGAGTCGGCGCTGACGGCGTGATCTATTGGCTTCGAAACGGAGAAGTCTTCGACCTCCGAATCTTCAACCAGGACGGAGGAGAGGCTGAATGCTCCGGCAACGGCCTCCGCTGCGTCGCCGCGTATCTCATGGAATCGGGACAGTGGGACCAAGCGGAGATTCAGCTGAGAACGATCTCCAGTGTCTACTCGCTACGGCGGGTCGGCGCTGAGTATGAAGCGGATATGGGTGTTCCGGCGTTACGGCCGGAAGAAATTCCATTCATTCCCGAACGGCCCATGGACCGTGTCGTCAACCACCCCTTCAAGGTTGATGGAGAAGAGATCCGCATCAGCTTGTGCGCGACGGGGAATCCTCACTGCTCGCTATTCGTTACAGAACTGGAGGACAGGATGGTTGAACGGCTGGGCCCGCTACTCGAAAACAATCCCGCATTTCCGAATCGGACAAATGTGGAATTCATCCAGATTCTCAATGACAAGGAAATGCGAGTTGCGTTCTGGGAGCGAGGTGTGGGAGTAAGTTATGCCTCCGGGACAGGCTCCTGCGGTGCGACGGTGGCCGCGATCCTTAATGGCAAAACGGGGCGCCGCGTCACGGTGTACTCCAAAGCAGGAAAACTGGTTGTGGAGTGGCCGGAAAACGGACGCCTGAAACTAACCTCCACGGCCATGGTTGTCGCCGAAGGCCGTTATCACGAAGGTTAGAAAATGGACGAACTCGACATCGCAATAATAGGCGCCGGCCCAACAGGGTTGGCGACGGCAATTGAAGCCCACCGCCGGGGATTGACCTATGTGGTTTTCGACAAGGGTTGCATTACCAACTCCATCCTCGGGTTCCCGACCCATATGGTGTTCTTTACGACGCCGGAACTGCTGGAGATCGGTGGCCTGCCCCTCACTTCGGACCGCGAGAAACCTACCCGGAACGAAGCGCTGAAGTACTACCGAAAAGTGGTCCACTCGGTGGGCCTGAAGGTGAACCAATACGAGGAAGTGGAGCAAATCGCAAGCCCGGATGCTCATCGCTTTCACGTCGAAACAGCCCGCGGTCAGTACATGGCGAAGAACATCGTGATTGCGACGGGATACTACGACAATCCGAACATGCTTGGCATTCCCGGTGAAGACCTGCCCCACGTTACGCATTACTACACGGAACCGTACTCTTTCTTCGACCGCGACGTGGTGATCGTCGGTGGACGGAACTCCGCAGCCGAAGCGGCTCTGGACCTCTTTCGCGGCGGAGCCCGCGTGACGCTGGTTCATCGCGGGGCGGAAATGGGATCGACGCTGAAGTACTGGGTTCGGCCGGATATCGAAAATCGGATCAAAGCGGGGGAAGTGAAGTCTTTCTTCAATAGCCACGTGAAGGAAATTACGCCGTCAACTGTGGAGTTCGTTCAAGCCGGGACGCCTCATAGTATCCCCGCTCAGCAGGTTTTCCTGCTGACGGGCTACCGCTCTTCGACAAAGTTTTTCCACCAGCTCGGGGTGACCTATGACCCCGAAACACTCCGCCCCAGGCACGACACGGAGACATACGAGACCAACGTTCCTGGCGTCTATCTTGCGGGTTCAGTAACGGGAGGAAAATTCAATGCGGAAGTGTTTATTGAAAACGGACGCTTCCACGGCGAACGGGTTGTGAAGGCGATCGCCGGGGGAAACTAGTTTCCGGTTATCGGAGAACTTTCGTAAGCCGCCACGGCGTCTTCATACTTATCGTGGAGCTTGATTCCGAAAAATTCTTCCACCTTGTCGGCGGGCCACATTTCGATTGCATCCCAGGCCATCCGCTCGCAGACGTTCACGCAGATTTTGCAGCCGATGCATTCGTCGAAACGGATCTGAACATTGGGAACGATGACATTGATCCCGTTGGAAGTGTCGCGCGGCGTATGTTCGATGCAATCCACCGGACAAAACGGGACGCAAGCTTCGCAACCGGTGCAATTGTCCGGCATCACGACGGCTATCTCCTTCGGCTTCTTCTTCTTGCGAGTAATCTTCGCGGGCGCCTCTGGAATAATTAGTGTGGGGTTCCCTTTTTTCACGTCGTATCCGGCCATGAATGAATGCACTCCTCTAAATATCGCAGCAGATTGTACTCTGAAAGACTGCAGCGCGGCACCCGCGATTGTATCACGTGGGAGACTGTGCTAAATTTCGTCGTTTTGAAAGGCTCTTTGAGGATTCATATTGAACTTACGCCGTAGCAAGATCACTGCTGTTAGTCACTACCTGCCCGAACGACGCGTCACGAACAAGGACTTTGAAAAAAACCTGGACACCACGGACCAGTGGATTTTCGAGCGAACCGGCATTCGGGAACGGCGATGGGTCGAGAAAGGCGTCGGCACGAGCGACCTTGCCGCCGAGGCAGCGAAGCTCCTGCTGGCGCAACGCCGTATCCACGCTTCCGAGATTGACCTCATTATCGTCGGCACAGTCACGCCGGATATGTTCTTCCCTTCCACCGCATGTCTCGTCCAGACCAAGATCGGCGCAAAAAACGCCTGGGGCTTCGATCTGTCGGGCGCCTGCTCCGGCTTCATCTATGCGTTAACGACCGGCGCTCAGTTTATTGCCACCGGCGCTTACCGGAAGGTACTGGTGATCGGCGCCGACGTCATGACCTCGATCATGAACCCGGAAGATCGAACCACATGCGTCTTGTTTGGCGACGGTGCCGGGGCTGTGCTTCTCGAACCCGCCGAACCCGGCGAGCTGGGCATCATGGATTTCATTATGAAATCCGACGGCGCAGGAGGGCAGTTCCTGTACATGCCGGCAGGGGGAAGCTTGAATCCTGCCAGTGCAGAGACGGTCGAGAAAAAAATGCACTATATCGTTCAGGATGGGAAGAATGTTTTCAAGTATGCCGTCAGGGGAATGGCCGACGTTTCTCACGAAATTTTAATAAAAAACTCAATCGACGTAAAAGACATTAAGCTTTATATCCCGCATCAAGCGAACCTGAGAATTATTCAAGCCGCCGTAGATCGCATGAAACTCGACCCGGCACGCGTCGCACTGAATATTGACCGGTTCGCCAACACGACCGCGGCAACGATTCCTATTTGCCTCTCAGAAGCTGCTGAAAACAAAACGATTCAGCGTGGCGACAAGATACTTTTGGCGAGTTTCGGCGCCGGTTTCACCTGGGGCAGCTTGCTCCTTTCATGGGAAGCCTGAAACTTTGTTGTATTTTCACCCCTGAGCAACTCTCTACTCGTACAGTTGATGAAACTGTTTTAAGAGCCGCGTCAAGCTCGCTTTTTCCGCTACCGTCCCTGGCGAAAAACGAACTTATAAGCTGACGCGGCTCTTCCTTTTCCTGCGGCCCACCTAGAGACTATGTGGATTTCCACCCCCAGTGGAGTGCATATGAAAGCGAATCTTCGAATCTTCCTCCTCCTTTTTCTCGGTGTTTCCCTTACCTCGTCCTATGCGACGCCCCAGGCGGGCATCTCCACGGGAGAGCTCCGCGGCATCATAAAAGACCCCAGCGGAGCGGTCGTTCCGTCCGCCACCGTTCAACTCACAAGCCGCAGTTTGGGACAAACAACTTCCGTGACGTCTGGCGACCTCGGTAACTATAGGGTTCTTTCCTTGCGCCCCGACTCCTACGACGTGACCGTCCACATGCCGGGATTTGACGCGGCCTACAGTTACCTGGTGTTGACGGTCGGGCAAACGGCAGTGATCGATTTCGATCTCAAAGTAGCTTCGATTGGCACGCTGGTGACGGTGCAGGACGCAGGCTCGCTGGCAGAACCGGAGCGATCTCAGCAATCCAGCACGATTACGGGCGAATCCCTGCAAAAACTTCCAATCGACAAGCGAAACTACCTCACCTACAGCCTTCTGATGCCTGGGGTGGCCGATGCAGATGCACTGGCAGACGCGAACGACTACCGCCCTCCCCAAGCAGGGCACAGCGGGCTCTCCTTCTACGGCAACAATGGCCGGGGAAATTCGGTATCTGTCGACGGCGGCGAAGCAAACGATGCCGGCGGTGGAGTAAGGCCGACGTTGAGTCAGGACGCAGTACAGGAGTTTCAAGTCAACCGCTCCAATTATTCCGTCGAACTGGGAGGCGCCAGTGGCGGAACGATCAGTATCATTTCAAGATCGGGAACCAACACGTTTCACGGGTCTGCCTATGGCTTCTTCCGGCACGATAAACTTGACGCAGCGGATCCCTTCGCGACCCGGTTCGCAAACGGCAGGTTGACGCGCACAAAACCGGCGTCAGAAAGGCAGCAATTTGGGGCAACGCTGGGAGGCCCGCTGGTAGCCAGACGCACGTTTTTCTTTGCCGCATTCGAAGGGCTGAATCGGGACGAATCCAACTCCGTGTCCGCCCTGACGGATGAATCCATCTTCAAACCGACACTCGCGCAGGAGGCCATTCTTGCGGGACTTCCGTCCCCAGCCGGTGCGTTCGCGGCGGTGTTACGCACCGAGCTGACCGCCTCGGATCGCACCAAGAGTCTCTTCATTGTGAACAGCGGCGTTTTTCCGTACCACAGCACGGACTACAAGTTTTCCCTGCGCCTGGACCATCAACTGAACAGTACCAACCAATTCATGTTCAGGTACAACACGGCGGTTATTGATGAATCGAATCCCAACGTCAGAGCGCTCATAGGAGCTTCCCGGGCGATCGATACGCACAAGCTGGACCACACGGGAATTCTCAGCTGGACAAAAACGTTCAGTTCCCGCGTCGTTAATCAGTTTCACTACCAGTACAACTACAGCGACTATCTGGTCAATTCCGCCGACCGGTTCGGTCCTGAGATCAACATCAATGGTTTTGGCTATTTCAATGGCGATGCGCTGCTGCCGAGCCGGTTATTGTGGCGGCGCCAGGAATTCCGCGAAAAACTTAGCTTCAGCCTCGGCACTCACCTTCTAAAAGGCGGCGGAGATCTTCTGATCCACAGCAATTATGCCGAGGCTCATCTTTTCTTCCCCGGGCGCTTTAATTTCGGGACGCTCCCGGGATCCGTCGTAAACCCGGCATTGAGTTCTACGACGATCACATCCGTCCAGGCGTTCAATCTGGGCATTGCACAGAACTTCCAGATAGGTTTTGGCAATCCCACTGTGGCCTCAACCGAACCGTATGGCAGTGTCTTTGTTGAGGACCGCTGGCAAATCCGGAGGAACCTCACGCTGGATCTGGGCGCGCGTTATGAACTGGATGATATTCGGGATCCCATTCCCACCGACAAGAACAATTTCGCTCCCAGAGTGGCCTTCGCCTGGGACGTATCCAACAATCATCGCACTACTGTTCGTGGCGGATTCGGCATCTTTTATGCTCCTACGAACTACGCGATCGTTCATGTGGCAAACGCTCTTGGCGAAGCAGATGGCAGGCGACAGATCGCCCAGGTGCTCACCTCTGTTGGCACTCCGGGAGCGCAGAGTGCGCCAAACATCTATCAGACCCTGTTAGCGCAGGGCATCATCACGCTGCCCACACCGACACGGGCGATTACCGAAGCCGACCTTGCCCAATTCGGCATCGTAACGAGTGCTGATAAGCGTCCGCCCCTTTCGGTGATGTTCCGGAGTTCGCCGGATTTTGCCAGCGCTTATACAGAGCAGACGAGTCTTGGAATACAACGGGCCCTCGGCAAAGACTTCGGGTTGGAGGTCAACTACCTGTTCGTTAGCGGTCTTCGGATTCTGCGCGCCCGCGACGAAAACCTGCTGCCTGTTGGGGTGAATCCGGCTCTGGGAATTCGGAAGTGGAGTCTGGCCGAGCGAGACCCTCAACTCTTCAAAGATGTCTCGCTGGTTCAGGACAACGTCTATGAATCGACGGGCCGATCCTTCTATCACGGCATGACTGTTGAAGTTCAAAAACGCTTCTCGCACCGCTTCAGCCTTAATGCCAACTATACTTTGAGCAAGGCGATCGATGACGTCGTCGATTTCAATTCGGACTTTCAAGCCAATGACCAGCTCAACCTGAGGGCTGAACGCGCGCTTTCTTCCTTCGATCAGCGCCATAAGGTGGTCGCCTACGCATCCGTCGAAAGCCCGGGCCGATTCACGCTTACGCCGATCTTTCGCGCTAACAGCGGCCGTCCATTCAATTTGCTGGTGGGAACCGATCTCAATGAAGACTTTCACGCTACGACGGATCGTCCGCCGTTTGCCGGGCGTAATACCGGTAAAGGTCCTGGCTTCTGGACCATGGACCTTCGGCTCACGCGGCGTTTTTCGGTTGGAGAAAATGCAAACATAGAGGTGATCGGAGAGGCTTTCAACTTTTTCAACCACTTGAATTTTCGCAGCGTGAATAACACGGTAGGACTGATCGCTCCGCCGTTTAATCTCACCGGCAGAAGAGATGTCGGTCCAAGTCAGCCGCTGGGGTTCACATCAGCGTTCGACCCACGCCAGATTCAACTCGGAGCCCGCGTTAGCTTTTAGGAAATATTTACAGGCATGTATTTGATCCACTGCGTCCGCCCACTATAATTCTTGGATCTGTTTTACCGAATAAACGGCGCGTCGAGCTTTTTGACGCTCGCAGGAGGCGGGAGAATGCCAGCAAGGAAGCAGACCCCTGTGGGTCCCCCAACAGAGGTTACTGTGCGGCTGCGGGTTCTTCATCTTGAGGACAGCCTTCCGGATGCCGAGCTTGTACTCATCACGCTACAGGAGGCGGGCATCCTGTGCACGACGTTGCGCGTCGACACCGAAACCGACTATGTGAAGGCGCTCGATGACGGCGGCTTCGACCTGATACTCAGCGATCTGGCAATGCCGGCATTCGACGGGATGTCTGCCTTGGCACTCGCTCGCCAGAAATGCCCCGACATCCCTTTCATCTTTGTGTCCGGAACTATCGGAGAGGACGCCGCGATCCGCAGCCTGCTGAATGGGGCTACCGACTATGTCCTGAAGCACCGCTTTTCCCGGCTCATTCCCGCAGTGCAGCGAGCATTTGCCGAGGGCCAGGAGCGCCAATTGCGGCTGGAAATGGGGCGGCAACTCTCTCTGGCGTCCGACCGTCTTCAGAACCTGTTTGAGAATCTTGACGACGTTTTTATCTCCGTGAATCTGATGAATCCGGAACAGACTCAGATTTCTCCTGCTTGTGAGCGGATCTTCGGCTGGCGGGCGGCAGACTTCATCCAAAACCCCGAGCTTCTCATGGAATGCATCCATGAAGAGGATCGCAGGACCGTCGTTCAGGCCATGTCGGTCTTGATGGACGGTAAGGCGGTCCGAAACGAGTGCCGGATCCTGGCCCGCGACGGGACTGTTCGGTGGTTGGAATATCAGCTGAAACCCGTGTCGGACAACCAGGCGATTACACGCATTGACGGCGCAATCCGGGACCTGACCGAGAAGAGGACATTGGAACAGCAGCTGTTGCGTTCGCAGCGCATGGAAAGCATCGGAACATTGGCGAGCGGGATTGCTCACGATTTGAATAATGTGCTGACACCGATCCTGACCGCCGTTCAACTGCTTCGCGATCGCGCCACCGACCTGCGCAGCATCGACATGCTGAACACTCTCGAACTCAGCACAACACGAGGCGCCTCACTGATCAAACAGGTGCTCGCGTTTGCCCGGGGAATCGAAGAACAGCGGAGTTCCGTCCGTTTGCCCGGCGTCTTTGCGGACATCACGAGAATACTTGAGGAGACTCTGCCACGCTCGATTTCTACGCGCAACGAAATCTCCGAAGACCTCTGGCCGGTTCGCGGCGACTCGACGCAATTGCATCAGCTTCTGCTTAATCTTTGCGTGAATGCCCGGGATGCCATGCCTCGCGGAGGTGAACTCGCGATTTCGGCGCGGAACCTCGTCATCGAACAGCATTTCCAGACCGGCAGCATCGAGTTGCCCCCAGGCCGGTACGTGATGTTCGAGGTTCGCGATACGGGCGATGGAATTGCAGCGGAATCTCTCGAAAGGATCTTCGAGCCATTCTTCACTACAAAGCCTGCCGGACAAGGCACAGGGTTGGGTCTCTACACGGTGAAGGCGATCGTCCGCAGCCATCGAGGATTCATCGATATTTCAACGGAGCCCGGGCGGGGGTCGATTTTTACTGTGTATTTGCCGGCCGACGTGAATGAAGGCTCGGCGCCGGTGGCGGAATCGAAACGCGTCCTGCCTTTAGGTAATGGAGAGTTGGTATTGCTCGTCGATGACGAAGCTTCGGTCCGCGACATCGTGGGCGCCACTCTCGAGGCATACGGGTACCGAGTCATCACGGCTTCGAACGGCGCCGAGGGTCTGAAGACGTTCCAGGAGCGCGGAGCAGAGATCCGCATCATACTCAGCGATATGAACATGCCCGTGATGGACGGTGACGCCATGATTCGAGCGATCCGGAAGACAGATTCTCAAATCAGCATTATCGCGGCAAGCGGCTTGAGCAGCGAGCAAAGCGGGGGCAAACCTGCCATCGCGGATTCACGGACAACGCATATCCAGAAGCCTTTTACGGCCCAGGAACTGCTACGGGTTATGAAGACTGCCGCCAGCGCCTGAAAGCGCGAGGCAGCAACATAGAGAACCCTGCTCGCTGCCGTTCCTTAGAGTTTCCAAGGTCGTCCACTTCCATTCGCCCTCGCGCGGAGTGCCTTCCATTTGCGTTTCCCAAAGCTCCATCTCCAGTCGATAGCGCTCCCGATCCTGCGCTCCGGCGGCCAGTTTTTGCTGCGGCGTCAGGAAGACCCCCAACTTGTCCCGGCCAATCCTGCGGATCAAAGTTTCCAACGTTTCAAAGCCTCGAAAGCTCCCCGCAGGAAGTCCCCAGATGCCCGGTAATTCATCATCATCGTCCGGCCGCCTGATCGCGAGAATGCGGTCGCCGTTTCTGACGAGCACGGCGACGGAATGTTTTACGGGCAGGCTCACGAGTCGCGCAGCCAACTGCCAAATTGCCAGACATCGCGCAGAAGTGTTCCGAGAGGAGGCCGGCGCTTTCCGTATGCAGTCTGGAGGCGCCAGCGGAGGTAGTCTCGCGGGGGAACCGGCAAAAACGGCGGGCGCCGGTACCAATCCGAAGGAATCAGTCGAGCGTAATAGCGGAGCAACGCCCACACGGTAGCAAGATGGCGCACGGCCGAATCGTACCATGGACAATGCCGCCGGATACCGCGGCCGGAAATTGAAAAGTGCTGCAACGAGCGGCTGCGAATGCAAGCCCGCGCGAAGCGTGAGCGCGATCGCGCGAAACCTCAGGCAATAGGGCGCAGCCATCAAGAGAAATGAGCGGCGGAGCAATCAGTGGAGCGAATGTGAGCCCGACAGGGGCGAAAGATGAAGTAAGTGCCAACCGGCGGGGAGCGTGAGCGCAATAGCGAAACCGTAAGAGAGACGCGCAGCCAGTAGAAAAGTAGAAAGGAATTCTTGCTCCGGCGGTCACGGGTATGTAGACTGATTTCGCCCTTTGGTTGTCCCACCCTGTTAACAATCCAATCCCATGCTTTTCAAAACCCGGAGTGCGTCCGTCTATGGCATCGAGGCTCATCTCGTCGATGTCGAAGTCAACATCACCGCCGGCGATGGCGGTCCCCATGGTGAGTTTTACATTGTCGGATTGCCCGACACCGCTGTCCGCGAATCCCGCAGTCGTGTGATTGCGGCAATTCGCAACAATGGATTCTCTTTTCCTTTCCAGAAGATCACCGTCAACCTTGCACCCGCAGATGTAAAAAAAGAGGGCTCTGCCTTCGATCTGCCGCTGGCAGTGGCAATTCTCGGCGGTCAGGGATTTCTCAACAAACACGACCTCTCGGACTATCTCTTTGCCGGAGAGCTCTCGCTTGATGGAAAGCTGCGGCCTGTCCGGGGAGTGCTTTCTATTGCAATGTTGGCTCGAGAGAAAAAGATCCCCTGCCTTGTTGTCGCCGCAGGCAACGCGCGCGAGGCTGCTGTTGTGGGCGGCATCGAAGTCCACGCGATGCGAACAATTACCGAGGTTGTGGACTTCCTCAATGGAACAAGATCACCTCAACCGTTTCGCATCGAGCAAAGCCAGACTTCGCAGGAGCCGCAGGCTCGCGGCGAGGACTTCCGGGACGTGCGCGGGCAATTCCACGCCAAGCGCGCGGTGGAGGTCGCTATGGCAGGAGGCCACAACGTCCTTATGGTCGGTCCTCCGGGGTCCGGCAAGACGATGCTGGCGAAACGAATTCCTTCGGTCATGCCCCCGATGAGCTTCGAAGAGAGCCTCGAAACGACACGGATTCATTCCGTCACCGGGCTTCTTCCAGCCAGCACCGGGCTGGTCCAGGAGCGTCCCTTCAGGCATCCGCATCACACGATTTCTGACGCCGGCCTGGTAGGCGGTGGAGCCATTCCACGCCCAGGCGAGGTCAGCATGGCCCACAATGGCGTGCTGTTCCTCGACGAACTGCCCGAGTTTCCGCGCAACGTTCTCGAAGTCATGCGTCAGCCTCTTGAAGAACGACGAGTAACGATCGCTCGCGCGCAAATGACCCTCACGTTCCCGGCTGCGTTTGTTCTGGTGGCGGCGTCCAACCCTTGTCCCTGCGGCTTTGCAAACGACTTTCGGCGCGAGTGCTTCTGCACTCCGCCGCAGATCCAACGCTACATGTCGAAGATTTCCGGCCCGCTTATGGATCGCATCGACATCCAGATCGATGTTCCCGCGGTTCCCTACAAGGAGCTGTCGAACACGCGCATGCCGGAATCTTCCGAAGTCATCCGTATGCGCGTCGTCGCTGCACGCAACGTCCAACTACGCCGCTTCTTCGACGAACACATCTACACGAACGCCCAGATGAGCCCGCGTCACCTGCGCAAGTACTGCGTCCTCACGAGCGAATGCGAAAAGATCATGGAGAATGCGATCACGAAGCTGGGCTTCAGCGCTCGCGGCTACGATCGCATATTGAAAGTCGCAAGGACCATTGCCGACCTCGCAGGCGAAGACGACCTCTCCCCCAAACATCTTTCGGAAGCCGTCCAGTACCGCACGCTGGATCGAAACCTATGGGTGTGAAAGGGGGGATCCAATGTCTAAGCTAGTGAAGTTCAAGGTCGCAAATTGCGACGTTGAAGAAACAGAGTGCCTTAAGCAGCAGATCTTTTTAGTTCGGAGCCAGCGAGTCATGTTGGACCACGATTTGGCCAAACTCTATGGAGTGACGACAAAGCAGCTTAATCAACAGCTAAAACGTAACCGCACGCGCTTTCCGAAGGACTTCGCTTTCCAGCTCACTTTGGCGGAAGCGAAGAAGGTGGTCGTTTCAAGGTCACAAACTGTGACCTTGAAACGAGGGTACAATATCAAACACCCACCGCACGTTTTCACAGAGCACGGCGCGATCATGCTCGCGAGCGTCCTCAACAGCAAAGTGGCGGTTCAAGCCAGCATCTACGTGGTGCGTGCGTTCGTGCAGATGCGAGCCGCCTTGCTGGAATACGCCGACCTTTCTCGCAGGATCGACGAACTGGCGGCTACCTACGATCACCGATTCCGACAGGTTTTCACGGCGATCCAAAACCTCATGCAAATCCCTGCTAAGGCGCCGCGCCCGATTGGTTTCGTCCGCACCGAACGGCCCAGGCGAAAGGAGAAACTGTGATCGATCGCCGCATTTTCTTTTCACTTCTACTTGTTCGGCCAAAACAGACAGTTTCCGTGCGCGTCGCTGTATTGGAGACGTTCGGTCTGAGTGAAAGAGCATCCGCAGTTTTGGTAAACCACGTTGAGCCTGCCGACCGCGACCAATTCGCGCGATGGCTTCAGACCCATCCGCGGTCTTCTGTCCGCGTCCGTAGCAAAACCGAACCCGAAGCCGAAGCCACAATCTTTCGCGTGCGAATGTGCTTCGGCCGAGGTCTCATTCTCTTCAAGAAACGGATGGCGATTCGCGACGGGGATGCATTGACGATCGTGGCGTGAAAGGTGTCTCGATGCGCGCGGCTATTGTCGGGATTCCGGGCCCTTTTTGCGCGCCGAAAACATCTGACCGAAGCAGTAAGTGTCGGGGACGTTGGATAAGAACCTGTGGGTGTAGACTTGGAGGCTGGGATGGGAATCACTTATATCGAAGGAACGGTGAGCGGACCGCAGGGAAGCAGGACCCTGGAGTTTCTCGTAGACAGCGGGGCGAGTTACACCCTGCTGCCCCATGATGTCTGGACGAGCATCGGATTAGCTCCGAAGCGCACTTTGGCGTTCTCGCTTGCTGACGGAACGCGTCTCGAACGCCGGGTCTCCGAATGTCACATTATGCTTGGCGTTGGAGAGGGACACTCACCCGCAGTCCTTGGTGAACCTGGCGACGATGCCCTTCTCGGCGTCGTTACGCTGGAGAATCTGGGACTTGTCTTCAACCCGTTCAGCCGGACCTTGCATCCGATGCGGCTGCTCCTCGCATAAATCAGGGAACCGTTAGATCACCGTTGTTGAGGCGCGGATTGAATCTTCAGTCGCGCGCTCCCGCAGCGCCGCGAGGCAACGCGAAGACGTATAGCGTGGCGCCGGACCGCCGGTATCGGATATCTGCATCGGCCGCAGTTTCAGCGGCCACGCGAGTGTTAGCCCCCAATTGACTGCCGATGATCGCGATGTATTGGCGGCCGTCCGGACCCTGATAGCTGATCGGCGAGCCGCGGAAGTTGCTGCCGGTGCGGAACGTCCAGACAATGTCTCCGGTGCGGGCATTGAATGCGCGCATGACACCTTCATTGGGGCCGCCCTGAAAGAGCAGATCTCCTGCGGTCGCCATCACCGGCGCATTGTTGGTGAATTTCCATGGAACTCGCCAGACCGTTTTTCCGGTTACAGGATTATTCGCCTGCAATTCGCCTGCGGTTTGAGTGCCCGGTGCGACCGAGTTCGGTCCAGCCTCGCGCAAGGTGTAATCGGCGGGAGGCTGAAACGCGCCTTCGATGGCTTTCTGTGATGAGCATTGGTTGTAGGCCGCAGTGTAGACGAGTCCGGTTCGAGGAGAATACGCATCCTGAAACCAGTTTCTAGCCGCGATGCCGGGACACCACGCAACATTGGTGTCCTTCGCGTCGGGCACATACTTCAACCTGTCCTCCAACTTCGTGAACATGATCTTCTTGATGTCATACAAAGGCCGTCCCGTCTCCGGGTCGACGCCCTTGATCAAGTCGTTGTACACGAAAGACCAGGGCTTCTGAATCATCTCGCCCGTCGTGCGATCGAAAACGTAGAAGAAGCCATTCCTCGCCGGATGGACGAGAGTCTTTCGCAGACGGCCATTGATCTGCAGATCCACGATGATGCCAGCGCTGGGTTCGTCGAGATCCCACGCATCCTGAGGCGTTGTGTTGTAAGCCCAGACAAGGTCGCCGGTGTTGGCGTCCCGCGCCAGAATCGACGAGCAGTAATTGTTGCGATAAGTTTTCAGACCTCCTTTTTCATCCAGATCGATCGTTCCCCACTTCCGGCGGTAGTCGGGATTCCATGGTCCGCAATTACCGGTGCCGTAATAAAAAAGATTCAGCTCGGGATCGAATGTAAACCAGCCCCAAATGGAGCCCCCGCCCCTCTTCCAGGAGTCGCCGTACCAGGAATCGAGAGCCGGATTCGGCATGGTGTCGTCGACGTAGAATGGTTTGAACCGAGGCCCGATGCCGACTTCATTGTTCGGACCCATGCTGTAATAGCGCCATCGCATGCTGCCGGTGTCGATGTTGTAGGCTGTGATGTGGCCGCGGACGCCTTTTTCCCCGCCCATGACCCCGATAATCACCTTGTCATTGACCACCAGCGGTGCTGCGCTTACCGTTTCGCCGGCCGCGAGGTTGGCGTTCTCCGCGCGCCAGATTACTTTCCCGTTCTGAGCATCCAACGCGAAAACCTGGCCATCGAGTGTGCTGAAGAAAATCTTGTTGTCCGCGTAAGCCAGGCCGCGCGTTTGAGCGCCGCAGCATGCCGCCTTGATTGCAGCGTCCATCTGCGGCACCTCCGGCCGGAACTCCCACTTGATGGCGCCATCGCGTTTGAGATCGAGTGCATAGATGTAGTTGGGCTTCGGCGTGGCGATGTACATCGTGTCGCCGATCACCAGCGGAGAAGCCTCAACCGCATCCATGATGCCGATCTGGAAGCTCCACGCCATCGACAGGTTCTGAACGTTCGTGAGGTTGATCTGATCGAGGCCGCTGTAGTTCCAACCGGAATAGTTGCCGTTGGGCATGACCCATTGCTTGGGATCGGTCTGCATGGTCATCAGGCCCTTGTGGGCAACGGCGATTCCCGACACTGCCAGGAACGCCATAATCGCCAGGGCCGGAATCCACGTACCTCTACGCCATTTTCGACTGTCCACTCTGCACCTCCCGAACCGACTGCACTGTCTGTGTCGGCATCGTACGCCCTACAGCGCGTGTGGGCAAGGGCGAGCGGCCAGGCGGCCAGGCCTTATTCGTGCCGCAGGGAACAGGGGATCGACGTTCGCTGCGCGTGCAGGTGCCTAAGCGGCGATGCTAGTCTCGCGACCCCTTCAAGGCGCGATACGCAACCCGATCGGCAGTAAAAGAGCTAAGCCACAGCGTGTCGCCTACGGGCATAGCCGTTGCCGATCCCGTGTAAGGTGGCGCAGCAGGTCCTCGGGCGATTTCGGCAATGGCCATTGTTTTCGGATCAATGGAGTCGGCAATCCAACCTCGCGGGCATTGGATGTCCGCCGGCTTTTTGGGTGCGCCGCCGCACGAGCGTTCGTCATCGATCATTCCAACAGTGATCAGACGATCGCCGACCAGCCGGACGTTATCGGGCGCAAACTCTTTGAGCTGCGCAGAACGAAGAGGTTTTGAAGGATTGGCGCGTGAGAAGGCCACAATGCGTTTGAGTCCAGTCGAGACCACGAAAAATTCTTGATTGTCCGCGGACGTCTCGATGCCGTTGTTTCCCGGAAGTTCAGTGCCGGCCAGTCTTCGAAATTCCTTTGATCCTGGTGTCCACATCAAGACCACTCCGGTATTGCGGCCAGCCCACACGTCCTCGAAAGTCTTGCCTGGCAGCGTGAGCACCGTGGCAACGAGCGCGCCATCGCTGAACGCTGCAACGCTGTTGACTGCCAGCTTGTCGGGCAGCAGCAGGCATCCAGTCCAAACAGCCGATGGAGTGGCGGGCCTGGCATCCACCTCAAAAACTTCGACGGACTCACGGCCACCGTGGTTGGTGGCGTAAAGCGTGTAGAGTCCGGATTGCGAAGGCCGCAGACTCAAACCATGAAGCACCGCCTGTTTCGGATCGAGGGGCCCGGGGCAATTCGCAAACCTGGTTTTATCAGCTCTACTGTTGGAGACAGCGGGGCCGAACAAACTTCGCGCCGTCTTTGATTGAGTGTCGATGAGGTGCAAGCCACTTCCGGCGGTCATCCCGCTTGCGATCAGCCAACGCGTACCCGGAACGAGCACAAGATCTTCGGCGGCCTGCACGCCGCAAATGAAATTCAATCCGCCGGACGTTCCGCATCCCGCGGCCGATTGCGCGGAGAGAATTCCAAACGGCACGGCAATCGCCACGACCGCTAGCAAAGCAGCAAAGACAGTTCGCTTCATATGATCCTCACGAGCTACCAGGCGGGATTCTTGCCGCCCTTATACGCCCATTCATCACGACCTTCGTTGTAGATCTTCCGCTTGGTGAACAGCCACTTGCCGTTGACCTTGATCAGTTCGTCCTCGTAGTGTCCGAACCCATCGAACACGCCCCTGCGATCCGGATTGTCGTTGGAGTAGTGGAACCAGTAGGAGACTCCCCTGGCCTTGTTGCCATCGACCTTGATGACGATGTTCGAGATATTGTGGCGCGCCGCGCCGTCCCGCTTCCCGGCGACCGCGGTCGGTTTCGGCATCTTCGCGATCACGTCCTTGATCGCCTGGCGGCCCTTAACATCCCCGCTGCCGTAGTCGAGTACGCCGTCCTCGGTGAACGTCGAGACGTACAGGTCTGGGTCGTGGAAGTCGAGCGCGAAGAGATATCGCGCCTGCAGGTCTTCGATTTCGGCTCGATCCTCGCCATAACTACTGGTTGGGCGAGCCTGCGCAAACATGCCGGCCGGGCCCGAGACAAACGACATTACAACCACAGTGATGAGCGCGGCTGCAGCCGCGACTGCCAGTGGCACTGCCATCCTTCGCATATGGACCTCCTCTTTCGGAGTGAGTGCAGAGGAGTATATGAAACACGTTTCCTTCGGGGGTCAAAAAAATGGATGATCGCGGGGACCATCTGTGTTTCCTACAGCCGGAATCGAAAAAACGGCAGCCTTTGTCATCGAGAGGAGGCCTCGAACGATTGAGGAAGCAGTTCCGCAAATACTCGCGTTCCTTCTGCTGTCAAGACCCGGAATCCGGGGACAGTTGGAAGGCATCTGACGCCCTTCTGTCCCCGATTCCGAGCTGTTCGGAATCCTTTAGCGGTGTTGGTTCTGATTGAGCAGATCCAGGACTTGGATCTTGAGCGGGTGACGGTTGTGCCAATAGAGCAGGATCCCCGAGCCAATGATCCCCAGCGGCAAAGTAACAGCGAGAATCTCGCGGACTGCGGGGATGCCGACACCGAAGATAAATCCCGTCGCCAAAACGAAAAGCAAGCCGACGGCGCCTTCAACCGGTATGTGGGAGATTGAAATGCCGCGGTGGTACGTCAACGCATCGGTCATTGTCCTGGCCATGTGAATTTCTCCTTTCCAGTTTCGATCCATCACACGACCTATAGTGTACTAGTTATCTAGAACAGTCAATCTATTTTCAACCAACGCCGCTAGGGCAAGTGATCATCATCCTGAATTGTGTAGACGTGGACGCTCAGCGTTCCCAACGTGGCGTTGACCGGCGTTGAGAGCGTCAACTGCACCGTCTCGTCGGTCTCATCGAGCGTGTCATTATTGACGAGGATCGCGATCGCCTTGGTGGTCTCCCCGGGATTGAACGTCAGCGTCCCGTTTGGCAGCGTGTAGTCCGTGCCCTCTGTGGCCGTCCCTCCCGTTACCGCGTAGCTCACGGTTACAGTCGAGGTGGACGCAGCCGACAGCGACACCGTCAGATTCACCAGGCTTGCCGACTCACTTCCGCTCGACGAAGCGGTGGTGAATGCGACTACCGGCGGGCCATCGTTGTCGAGGATGGTGTAAGTGTGGACGCTGGGCGTTCCCAATGTCGCGTTCACCGGTCCCCAAAGCGTTACATCGACCGTCTCGTCGCTCTCATCGAGCGCGTCGTCATTGACGGCGATCGCGATCGTCTTGCTGATCTCCCCGGGATTGAACGTCAACGTCCCGTTCGGCAGCGTATAGTCCACCCCGCCGCCAGTCGCCGTCCCCGTTACCGCATAGTTCACGGTCACTGCGGAAGTAGAGACTGCCGATAACGACACCATCAAATTCACCAGACTTGCGGCTTCACTGCCGCTGGACGATGCAGTTGCGAACGCCACTACCGGCGGATCGTCATCGTCCAGGATTGTATAGGTGTGGACGCTGGGCGTTCCCAGCGTCGCATTCATCGGTGCCCAGAGCGTTATCCCGACTGTCTCATCGCCCTCATTGATCGTGTCGTTAGTGACGGCGATCGCAATCGTCTTGCTGGTCTCCCCGGGGTTAAACGTCAGCGTTCCATCGGGCAGCGTGTAATCCACACCACCGCCAGTCGCTGTTCCCGTCACCGCGTAATTCACGGTTATCGTGGAGGTGGACGCTGCCGACAACAACACAGCGAGATTCACCGGGCTTGCCGATTCACTCCCACTCGACGCGGTAGTCGTGAACGCCACTGACGGCAACGGCGGATCGTCATTGTCGAGGATCGTGTAGGTGTGGACGCTCGGAGTTCCCAAAGTTGCGTTAACTGGCGCCGACAACATCACCTGAACGGTCTCGTCGGTCTCATCGAGCGAGTCATTATTGACGGCGAACGTGATCGCCTTGGTAGTCTCCCCGGCGTTGAAGGTCAGCGTCCCGTTCGCCAGCGTATAGTCCATCCCGGCAACCGCCGTCCCACCTGTCGCCACGTAGTTCACTGTCACGGGTCTGCCCGAAGGCATCGACAGCGACACAGACAGATTCGCCGTACTCACCGTTTCACTCCCGCTCGACGACGCGGTTGTGAACGCCACTACCGGCGGATCGTCATTGTCCAGAATTGTGAAGGTGTGCACGCCGGCCGTTCCGACTTTGCCGTGGACTGGGTCAGAAAGCGTGACGTCTATTGTCTCGTCATTCTCATCAAGAGCGTCATTATTGAGGGCGATCGCGATGGTTTTGCTCGTTTCCCCCGGGTTGAACGTCAGCGTCCCGCTCCCCGGAATGTTGTTCGTCGTGACGGTGACGGCGGCGGATGTCGTCGAATTCCCGGCAGAGTCACGTGCTACAGCGGTCAGAACATGAGACCCATTTACCGTCGTCGTTGTGTCCCAGGTAACCGAATACGGTGCTGCCGTGACTTCTGATTTGAGGTCGAATCCATCGAGTTTGAACTGCACTCCAGTCACACCGACGTTGTCAGAAGCCACTGCCGATAAGGTTATGGACGCACCGGCGACTGCCGCAGCGCTTGACGGTGTTGTGATGGACACAACCGGAGCCACGGCGTCCGCAATGACAAATGGAAATGCTCCAATGTCAGGAGCTGCGCCGTAGAGTACCGTCGAACCACTGGAGTTTTTGAAGAGCCACACCGGCTGCCCCGCGCTTCGCATGATCGGCGCGGCCAGCGTAATTGTGTCGGTGCTGTAATTGATTGAACTAATCTGGACCGGGTTAGCGCTGCTGCCTACTGCGATCCAGTCTGGTGTAGCTCCCCCCCATCCGTCCTGGAAGAAATGAGCATCTGTGACCAGCAGGGTTGTCCCGCCACCGCTGTCGCCCGCTCGAACTGTTGTCAGTGGACCACCGGTCCCTTTGGCGGGTGATCCATTCTGCAGATGGAAATCGGTGCCACCGGCAAACAGCGGATTCCTATTCAGGAAGTTGTGCGGTTCGGAGTTTATGGGATCCGACCAAGTGATGCTGCCGGTAGTTTGGTACCCGAGATTGTAGTCACCGCTGCTGGTACCGGAAGTGTCTAGTGTATAGCCCTGAGCTGGGGCGGTCGACGCGATGGCATCCACGAAGATGTTATTCAGCACGGAGGCGTAAGAAATGCCGGTGAGGCTGACAGTATTATGGGGCTTGGTGGCATAGCCAATGCCCCCATTCACAGTCGTATTGTTGTAGTACTTGTGATGATCGCCAAAGCTTTGATTATTGTCGGCAATATAAGAAACTTCACCGACGTTATAAATGAGGTTTCCGCGAAGAATCACCGTTGAGGTTCCTCCGCAAGTGTTGGTCCCGTTGATCAAGGCGAAGTGCTCATCTGGCCCGGGGTTGTCATGAAAGTAAACCCCCTCGAGCAGCAAATAACTAGCCGCTTCATTCGGTATGCCATTACTACAAAAGCTCTGCATTCCGTCAACGTGGGCGGCTGGTTGATCTGCGGAAGAACTGTCGTGCCAAACGTCGTTTCGGATAACGTTGCGGCTTCCATAAACGCGCGTAAAGTCCTGGGTATGAGAGATGTCGTTGCCTTCAGAGAGAATGTTATCGCCCCACAACTCCATACCCACGGCACGATTGCCCGCAGGACCGATTCCATTCAGCGTATTCCTCGACAGATAAAGATTGAAAGCTTTTGCGCCGACAACCCGGATGCCCGCCGTGTTCGTGGTGGTGTCATGGATATAGTTGTTGATAATCCGGACGCCTGTCGTTCCCCTGAGAGAAATGCTCGGATTAAGATCCGGCGTGAAACCCAGGTTTGTCATCTCAAAACCGCTCACCGTGATGTAGCTCTTGTTGGTCAAGTCGAACCGGCGCACCGTTGGGCGCGTACCCGGCGCGGCGGTGATAGTAATCGGATTGCCGGAAGCACCCGAATACGTGAAGGTCACGGCCTCGTCATAGGAACCGCCTGCGAGGACGGTGACGGTTTCGCCAGCGACTAGCGTGCTCGCGGCTCTTCCGATGGTCCTCCAGGGCCTTAAGGAATCCGTTCCAGGGTTTGTGTCACTGGCGCTGGGGTTGGTGTTGTCCACGTAGTAATTTTTGTGCGTCCCGCTCCCTAGCGTGTAGTCCACACCCCCACCGATGGCGGCCCCGCCCGTCACCCCATAGTTGACTGTCACTGGGAACGCCGAAGGTGCCGACAACGCCACCGACAGATTCGCCGCACTCACCGATTCACCCGCGCTCGAGGCATTGCTCGTGAACCCAACCGTCGGCGGCGCGTCATCGTCCACAATGGTGTAGGTGTGGGTATTGGCCGCTCCCAAAACCGCATTGACTTGCCCAAACAGCGACACCTGCACCGTCTCGTCGTCCTCATCCACACTGTTATCGTTGATGGTGATTGCGATGGTCTTGCTGGTTTCCCCGGGACTGAACGTCAATGTCCCGTTTGCCAATGTATAGTCCACGCCACCACCCGTCGCGGTGCCCCCCGTGACGCCGTAGCTCACGGTCACAGGGGAAGCGGAAGCAGCTGACAGCACCACGGATAGATTCACCGGACTCACCGATTCGCTGCCACTGGACGAATCGGTCGCGAAGCTGACGGTCGGGCCATCATCGTTCTGGATCGTGTAGGTGAAAACGGTTCCCGCCCCCAACACCGAGTTCACTGCCCCCGACAGCGTTATTTCCACGGTTTCGTCATTTTCATCGATCGTGTCGTTGTTGACAGTGAGCACGATCGCCTTTTTGGTCACACCAGGGCTGAATGTCAAGGTCCCGTTCGCGAGCGTGTAGTCGACACCCCCGCCCGTCGCCGTTCCGCCGGTCACCGCGTAGTTGACCGTTACAGTCTTGCCCGAAGACGCCGACAGCGACACGGGCAAATTCGCCGGACTAGCTGCTTCGCTCCGGATGGCCGAAGCGCTCGGGAAGAAAACCGCAGAGGGATCATCATCGTCCAGGATCGTGTAGGTGTACACGTTGGGTGTCCCCAACGTCGCACCCGCCGCACCCGACAGCGTCACTTTCACCGTTTCGTCATTCTCATCCATCGTGTCATTGTTGATGGTGATCGCGATTTCTTTGCTGGTCTCCCCCGGGTTGAATGTCAGCGTCCCGCTCGGCAGCGTATAGTCCACTCCGCCGCCTGTAGCCGTTCCCGTAGCCGTATAGTTCACTGTGACCGTGGAAGTGGGAACTGCCGACAACGACACGGACAAAGTCACCGAACTTACCGATTCACCCCCGCTCGACGCCGCGGCCGTGAACGCCACCACCGGCGGATTGTCGTCGTCCAGGATCGTGAAAGTGTGGACGCTGGGCGTTCCCAACGTGGCGTTAACAGGTCCTGACAACGTCACCTGAACTGCCTCATCGCCCTCATCGATCGTGTCATTAATGACGGTGATCGCAATCGTCTTGCTGGTCTGCCCGGGGTTGAACGTCAGCGTCCCGTTCGCCAGCGAATAGTCCACACCCCCACCCGTTGCTGTCCCAGTCACCGTATAGTTCACTGTTACGGTAGAACTGGAAGCTGCGGACAGAGACACGGTCAAATTCGCCGGACTCACCGCTTCACTTCCGCTCGACGAAGCGGCCGCGAACTTTACGACGGGCGCGCCATCGTTGTCGAGGATCGTGTGGGTATGCACGCTGAGCGTACCCAATGTCGCGTTCACCGGTCCCGAGAGCGTTATATCGACGGTCTCGTCGTTCTCATCGATCGTGTCGTTAATGACGGAGATCGCAATCGTCTTGCTCGTGTCCCCGGGGTTGAACGTCAAAGTCCCGTTGGCCAGGGTGTAATCCACGCCGCCGCCCACTGCCGTCCCTCCCGTCACCGCGTAGTTCACCGTTACGGTCTTGCCTGAAGGAGGCGACAACAATACGGATAGACTCACCGAACTCACCGATTCACTTGCGCTCGACAATGCGTTCGAGAAGACGACTACGGGCGGATTATCGTCGTCCTGGATCGTGTAGGTGTGCACGCTGGGCGTTCCCAAGGTCGCATTGACAGGTCCCGACAACGACACCTGAACGGTTTCGTCGTTCTCATCGAGCGTGTCATTGGTGACGGGCATCGCGATCGCCTTGCTGGTCTCTCCGGGGTTGAACGTCAGTGTCCCGCTCACGCCCGTGTAGTCCACACCCCCGCCCGCGGCTGTCCCGCCAGTCACCGCGTAATTCACAGTCACCGTGGAGCTGGAAGCGGCCGACAGCGACACCATCAGATTCATCGGACTTGCAGACTCGCTTCCGGCCGACGACGCCGTCGTGAACGCAACTACCGGCGGATTATCATCGTCCTGGATCGTGTAAGTGTGCACGCTGGGCGTTCCCAACGTCGCGTTGACTGGCGCCGACAACGTCACCTGGACGGTCTCGTCGTTCTCATGGATCGTGTCATTAATGACGGTGATCGCAATCGTCTTGCTGGTCTGCCCGGGGTTGAACGTCAGCGTCCCATTTACCAACGTGTAGTCCACGCCGCCCGTGGCCGTCCCTCCCGTCACCGCGTAGCTCACAGTTACAGTCGAGGTGGACGCTGCCGACAACGACACGGACAAATTCACCGAACTTGCCGATTCACCGCCGCTCGTTGAAGCGGTCGTGAACGCGACTGCTGGCGGGCCATCGTTGTCGAGGATGGTGTAGGTGTGGACGCTGGGCGTTCCCAATGTCGCGTTCACCGGCCCCCAAAGCGTTACATCGACCGTCTCGTCAGCCTCATTGATCGTGTCATTATTGACCAGGATGGCGATCGTCCTGCTGGTTTCGCCGGGATTGAACGTCAGCGTTCCGTTTGACAGGGTGTAGTCCACGCCACCGCCCGTCGCCGTCCCCGTTACCGCGTAGTTCACGATCACAGTGGAGTTGGAAGATGCCGACAACGACACCGCCAGATTCACCAGACTCACCGCTTCACTGCCGCTTGACGAGGCCGCCGTGAACGCCACAACCGGCGCGGCATCATCGTCCTGAATCGTATAGGTGTGGACGCTGGGCGTTCCCAGCGTCGCGTTCATCGGTCCCCAAAGCGTTATCCCGACCGTCTCGTCGCCCTCATTGATCGTGTCATTGTTGACGGCGATCGCAATCGTTTTGCTGGTCTCCCCAGGGTTGAACGTCAGCGTTCCGTCCGACAGCGTGTAGTCCACGCCCCCGCCCGTCGCCGTTCCCGTCACCGCGTAATTCACGGTTACCGTGGAAGTAGACGGTGACGACAACACCACAGCCAGATTCACCAAGCTTGCCGATTCACTCCCACTCGACGCCGTATTCGTGAACGCCACCGACGGCAACGGCGGATCGTCATCGTCCTGAATTGTGTAGGTGTGAACGTTGGGCGTTCCCAACGTGGCGTTAATTGATCCTGTCAACATCACCTGAACGGTCTCATCACTCTCATCGAGCGAGTCATTATTGACGGCGATCGTGATCGCCTTGGTAGTCTCCCCGGCGTTGAAAGTCAGCGTCCCGTTAGCCAGCGTATAGTCCACGCCTCCGCCTGTCGCTGTCCCACCCGTTACCGCGTAGTTCACGGTCACCGTGGAAACGGAGGCGGCCGACAACGACACCGCCAGATTCACCGGACTTGCCGCTTCGCTTCCGCTCGACAATGCGGCCGTGAACGCCACCACCGGCAACGGCGGGTCGTCATTGTCGAGGATCAAGTAGGTGTGGACGTTGGGTGTTCCCAGCGTCGCGTTGACCGGTCCCGACAACGACACCTGAACCGTCTCGTCGGGCTCATCGAACGCATCATCGTTGATGATGACCGCAATCTGCTTGCTGGTCTCACCGGCGTTGAACGTCAGCATTCCGTTCGCCAGCGTATAGTCCACGCCGCCCCCCGTCGCCGTCCCTCCCGTCACCGCGTAATTCACCGTCACTGTCGACGCCGAAGCTGCCGACAGCGACACGGACAAATTCACCCCAGTTACGGCCTCGCTTCCGCTCGACACCGCCGCTACAAACGCCACAACCGGCGGATCGTCATCGTCCTGAATTGTGTAGGTGTGGACGATGGCCGTTCCCAACGTGGCGTTGACCGACGCCGAGAGCGTCACTTGCACAATCTCGTCACTTTCGTCAAGCGTGTCATTGTTGACGACGATCGCGATTGTCTTGCTGGTCTCCCCGGGGTTGAACGTCAGCGTTCCGTTTGCCAGTGTGTAGTCCACTCCTCCACCGGTGGCCGTCCCGCCAGTGGCGGCGTAGCCCACCGTCACCGCAGAGGAGGAAGCGGCCGACAGTGACACGGACAAATTCACCCCAGTAACGGCCTCGCTTCCGCTCGACGCCGCCGTTACAAACGCCACGACCGGCGGATCGTCATCGTCCTGAATTGTGTAGGTGTGGACGCTTGCCGTTCCCAACGTCGCGTTGGCGGGCGCCGAGAGCGTCACTTGCACGGTCTCGTCACTCTCGTCAAGCGTGTCATTGTTGACGACGATCGCGATTGCCTTACTGGTCTCTCCCGGGTCGAACGTAAGCGTGCCGCTCGCAAGGGTGTAGTCCACTCCTCCACCGGTGGCCGTCCCGCCAGTGGCGGCGTAGCCCACCGTCACCGCGGAGGCGGAAGCGGCCGACAGTGACACGGACAAATTCACTCCAGTAACGGCCTCACTTCCGCTCGACGCCGCCGTTACAAACGCCACGACCGGCGGATCATCATCGTCCTGAATTGTGTAGGTGTGGACGTTGGTCGTTCCCAACGTCGCATTGACCGGCGCAGAGAGCGTTACCTGTACGGTCTCGTCGTTCTCATCGAGCGTGTCATTGTTGACGGCGATCGCAATCGTCTTGCTGGTCTCTCCGGGATTGAATGTCAGCGTTCCGTTCGCGAGCGTGTAGTCCACGCCTCCACCGGTGGCTGTCCCGCCGGTCACCGCGTAGTTCACCGTCACGATCAAGCCCGAAGGCGCCGACAGTGATACAGACAGGTTCGCCGCGCTCGCAGCTTCGCTCGCGCTCGATGATGCACTCGAGAATGCAGCCGCCGGCGGCGCATCATCGTCCTGAATTGTGTAGGTGTAGACGCTGGTCGTTCCCAACGTCGCATTGACCGGCGCAGAGAGGGTCACCTGTACGGTCTCGTCGTTCTCATCAAGCGTGTCATTGTTGACGGCGATCGCAATCGTCTTGCTGGTCTCTCCCGGGTTGAACGTCAGCGTCCCGTTCGCAAGCGTGTAGTCCACGCCTCCACCTGTAGCGGTCCCTCCCGTTACTGCATAGCTCACCGTCACCGCGGAGCCGGAAGCGGCCGACAGCGAAACGGACAAACTCACTCCAGTAACTGCCTCGCTTCCGCTCGACGCGGCGGTTGCAAACGCCACGACCGGCGGATCGTCATCGTCCTGAATTGTGTAGGTGTGGACGCTGGTCGTTCCCAGCGTCGCGTTGACCGGCGCGGACAATGTCACCTGTACGGTCTCGTCGCTCTCATCGAGCGTGTCATTATTGACGGTGATCGCGATCGTCTTGCTGGTGTCCCCGGGGTTGAATGTCAGCGTCCCATTCGAGAGCGTGTAGTCGATGCCACCGCCCGTCGCCGTCCCTCCTGTCACCGCGTAGTTCACGGTCACGTCCCTGCCTGAGGGCGTCGACAGCGACACCGCCAGATTCCCCGGACTTGCCGACTCACTTCCACTCGACGAAGCGGTCGCAAACGACACCACCGGCGAGGCATCATCGTCCTGGATCGTGTAAGTGTGGACGATCGAAGTTCCCAACGTCGCGTTGACCGGCGCCGATAGAGTCACCTGTACCGTCTCGTCAATCTCATCGAGCGTGTCATTATTGACGGCAATCGCAATCGTCTTGCCGGTCTGTCCGGGATTGAACGTCAGCGTTCCGCCCGCCAGCGTGTAATCCACGCCTCCACCCGTAGCTGTCCCCCCGGTCACCGCGTAGTTCACCGTCACCGCCAACGCGGAAGCAGTCGACAGAGACACGGACAAATTCACCGGACTTGCCGACTCGCTTCCGCTCGACGCCGCTGCGGCAAACGACACCACGGGCGGGTTATCATTGTCCTGGATCGTATAGGTATGGACGCTGGGCGTTCCCAACGTTACGTTGACCGGCGCTGAGAGCGCCACCTGCACGGTCTCATCGCTCTCATCGAGCGTGTCATTATTGACCGCGATCGCGATCGTCTTGTTTGTCTGTCCAGGATTGAACGTCAGTGTTCCGTTCGCGAGCGTGTAGTCCACACCCCCACCCGTCGCCGTCCCTCCCGTCACCGCATAGTTCACGGTCACCGTGGAAGCGGAGGCTGCCGACATCGTTACCGCCAGATTCGCAGGAGTTGCCGCTTCACTTCCGCTAGACGAGGCGCTGGCAAAGGCAACGGTCGGTTCAACAACGTCGGATAGATTAATCGTAAAGACCTGAGTCGTAGACAAAGCTCCAGGGTCCGTCGCCTTCACCGTGATCGAGTGGCTGGAGGCCGACTCATAGTCGAGCAGACTCCCATTGGCAACTGTCACAACGCCGCTCGCCGAATTGATGGCAAAGCGTCCGCCGGCACTATCGGTCAGACTGTAGCTGATGGTGGTTCCAGCATCCGGATCGCTGGCCAGCGCCGTGATTCCGACCACTGTCCCATTGGCCGAATTCTCCGGCACCGTGTTCGGCGCCGGATTGCTGTCGGATATTCCCGTTGGCGGTTCGTTCACATTGGTCACGCTAATCAAAAACGCCTGGGTCGTGGACAAAGCTGCAAGGTCCGTGGCCTTCACCGTGATGAAGTGACTGGTGGCCGACTCATAGTTGAGCAGGCTCCCATCGGCAACGGTCACAACGCCGCTGCCGGGATTGATGGCAAAGCGTCCACCGGCGCTATCGGTCAGACTGTAGCTGATCGTTTCTCCAGCGTCCGGATCGCTGGCCAGAGCGGTAATTCCGGCCAATGTCCCGTTGGCCGAATTCTCCGGCACCGTATTCGCCGCGGGATTGCTGTCGGTGATGGCCGTCGGCGCATCATTGACCGGCGCGATAGTCACGTTGACCGCGATCGTGTCGGTGCCTCCATGTCCATCGGACACCATGACGGTGAAACTGTCCGTGGAGTTGTAGTTGCTGTTGGGCGTGTATCCGATGGCTTTCGACAACCCTATGCCACTCGCTGTCGCCGTTCCGTGAACTGCAGCGCCACTGATGCTCCAGGTCAAGGTGTCGAACGGATTCGGGTCCGTGGCATGAAGCGTAAGGCTGAATGCGGTCGGAGATCCGTCTTCACTCATCGCAACTGAGGATGACGTCCCCTCAGTAATGACCGGCGCGGCGTTAATGCCAAACGTAGCCGAAACCGCCGAGTTTAACGACAGGGTGAAGGTACAGCTAGTGCTGGCAAGGCCATTGCATACCGTAGCGTTCCCTGTCCCATTGCTCCATCCTGTAAACGTTGAACCGGTGTTTGGAGTAGCCGCAAGGGTCACGCTGGTTCCGGTGGCAAGCGATTTGGAACAATTTGTCGTAGAACCCGTTGTGCATCGGACCGCCGGATTCGTATTCGATGCTACAGTGCCGGTGCCCGCTCCATTGACTGTTACCGACACGGAGACCGAGGCGGCCGTGTAGGACCCCACAAACGGTCCACCATTCCCTCCGGTACCGGCGGGTTGAATTCCAACAAGGCTGGTGTCGGCGAGAGCCTTGGCTAACTGGACCCGTCCATTTCCGGTCTCCATCTGAGTTCCCGTTGGATCAGCGGAGCGCGCCAGACGGTTCACGACAATTCCATTCGTCAGTGATGGATCAACCGCACGCATCAGGCCTGCCGCGCCGGCAACAATCGCGGCTGAAGCCGACGTGCCGCTCCAGGACACGTAGCCATCGCCGATGAACGTGCCTAAAATATCCCTCCCTGGAGCGGCCAGGAAAACCGAGGAGCCATAATTGCTGAGAGGATCCAGGTTGTCGCTTTGATCGGTAGCGGAAACGCCCATCACGCCACGGTCGCCGGCCGGATAGGTCGCCGTGTTGCTTCCGTCGTTGCCGGTGGCCGCCACCAGCACGACGTTCTTGGACCATGCGTAGTCGATGGCTTCCTGCAGGCCTTCACTGAAGCCCGGACCGCTGAAGGCCATCAAGATCACAGAGGCCCCGTGGTCTGTCGCCCACAGGATTCCTGAGATGATGTCGTCATCCTGTCCAACCCCCTGCGAATCGAGTACCTTCACAGGCATAACCTGGACTTGCGAAAAGCCTACTCCGGCAATGCCCAGGCCATTATCGGTTTTTGCGGACACGATGCCGGCGAGCCACGTTCCGTGACCGTTCAAATCGGTAAGCCCCGCCGAGTTATCGATGCTGGAAGTGCCGAGTCCGATTGATCCAATCAAGTCGGGATGCCCCGGATCAACACCCGTGTCCAATATCGCTACCGTGGCCGAGGATTGCGGGACTACGCTGCCATAAACCCGGTCCCATCCGATAATGGTAAGGGCCCACTGATTCCCGACATAGGTGTCGGAGGGGTAGCTCTGGATCTTTCGACTTTGGTTGGTTTCAACCCGCACAATTGCAGGGTCATCCTGGAGATTTTTTGTGATTGCTGCGGCAGCACCCGCCGGTACTTCGACTATCTCCAGATCCAATTGAGGGATGGATCTTTTCTGCGTGCCTCCGTGCCTGTTGATTGCAGCCTGACGCTCAGCCGGGAATTGTCCCTTCGCCATCTTTACGACCAAAGTCGTCTTTGGCTGTTGCTGAGCCGGCGCAGCCGAAGTGGTGAAAGCCCAAATCCCAAAGCAAAGGAGGAGGCCGATGCAAATGATTTTGGCCGTAGTATCCTTGACCGGAACGAGCCAGCTGAATAAACCGCTTCCCGATTTGCGCGCACGAAACCCATTGATCTCTTGCCGGGAGGCTGTTGATTTTCGGTTCATTATTGGTTTTCGAAATCCCGGCGAACGTGGGAGGAACAGAGTGAGCGCGGATTCTACGCGTAGTTATTGTCCGGAGGGTAATAAAAAGCACTTGCTCTACGAAAGTGGTGAAATCCGGCGAGTGGCGGTTTAGCCGGGACAGAATGAAGATTCCGGCCAGGCGGCATTCAGCGTCCCGCGGCTTCTTTCGCGCGCCCCTCGACTCCTAACAGACCGTCGATTTCCCAAGCTTGATACAAGTTTCCCGATTCTGTTCCACGGTCAAATCCGACTCCGCGTGACTGTCGAACCGCCAAATCACTCCGTTCTCGTCACGAAGAGAAGAATCCGTCTGTAGTGTCAACTTCCATTCCTTGCCGCTGCCACCCTCCTCTTTAAGTTGGTAGAGGTTTTGGCTCCTGGTATATCGACCAAACCCTGCTGCGCCGATTTCGCAGTTCGTTCTGTTTTTCCCCTGACAGTTATCCAGGAAATATCGGCCTTGTTGCTCAGGACTTCCAAGCAGTCCCTTATTTGCTGTCAATGCGAGGACCTGACTGGAGTCCTTCTCGTTGACGTAGTTTTCCATGACACTCCCGCCACAACCGCTCAAGACAAGCGGGACTATCGCCAGGAGTGTTCGCAACAAAACCTTCTGTACTCTTTTCACACGCGTGCTCCTTTTCTCGATTCATTATTGGATACTTGTAATGTTCACCGTTTGGCTGGACGATTCCGCCACCCGGATCGCTTTCCCCTGCCCTTCCGCCTGCCGGATCAAATTCGGATCGAAGAATGAGTAAGACTCAGGCATCTCCCACGCCGCGATTGTGTAATCGCCAGGCGCAACGGCGGGAATTGTGAATCGGCCTGCGATATCGGCAGTGACAGGCCGGAAGAGTTCCGTTCGTTCGCGATCGCTATTCGGAATCAGAACAACTTGAGCTCCCGGTAAAGGCTGGCCGGACGCATCTAAAGCTGTGCCGTCGATAGCGCCGACCCTGGGGCTGATGAGAACGTCGAGAACTGCCGTGTCCGTCAGGCTGTAATGCAGGGGTGTATGGAGCAGGTCGGTCTCGCCGAGCCGCACTTCCTTCAGATAGAACCCTTCCGGCATTTGCTCAATGGACACGCGATAGTCGCCAGAACGCACGTTATCGATGTGGAACTTCCCATCGGCAGCGACGGGGCTGGGTTGCGGTTCGAATTCACTGGGAATCCGAACCTCGGCGGCATTTTTCAATTGAACGCGGGCGAAATTGAAAGACGACCGGGCACTGGCCCCTGCGTCGGATTCCACACGAAGGCGCCCGTTGAGCGAACCGCCGACGTCAAGCGCGAGAACAAGGCCGTTCACATCGGCATTAACGTTAATCGACGCGAAGGCCATCGGGCGAGCTTCCGGCCGCGCGTCAGGTATATTCGCGCCAAGGAAATAAGCGCCAGCGTTGATATTCTGCAGTTCGAAAGACCCATCGGCCGCGTTGTAGTTGGGGTTGATCCGGGTAAGAAGATCCACGGTTCCTTTGTCTCCGGAATCCCGGAATTTCAATACAAGACCCACTCTTGGCGGCGGCTGTCCTGTCTTGGGATCCACGACACGTCCACGCACACGGTAGGGGGGCAACAGACTGACGAGAAGATCGACACCTCGAACATCAGCGCCCGATTGCACGTCGATCGCAGTTGCTGAACCCGGGTTAGCCGTTCCGGGGTAATACATCTGTGCGTAATACTGCGGAATTCTATTCGGCGTCGAATAGCCGCCGCCATAGATGCGGTCTCGCAATCCCGGCGGGAGTCTCGCCGCAGTTTCGGGCATTCCCGCCTGACCTCCGGCGCTCACGTAGTAGCGGCCCGGAAGAAGGGCATACATTCGGTACTCGCCGAGATCGTCGGTGCGCGTAACGGCCACGGCCTGGAACTTTTTCTGTCCTGTCGCGTCGTAGGTCAAGCGGAGCAGTTCAACCGGAACGCCGACAACAGATTGTCCGGCCGCATCACGAATCTGACCAGTGACAGCACCAAGCTTCACCATATGCATGACGATGTCCGCCTTCGCCTGTCCAGCCGCGAGCGTCATTGTCACTTCACCCGCGCCAATCGTGCGCTGACCGTAGTCCTGTTTCACATAGCCGTTTCCGGAAAACGTCAGCCTATAACTGCCCGGATCCACAGCAGCGAAAGAGAATCTGCCGCGATCGTCCGTCATCACAGGAGGCCTCGATTTGTAAACAACGGACAGGATGCCCGCCGGGGAGATCGTAACCTCTTCGATTCCATCCACCGGAATCGCGTTTACCGCGGCAGCTTGGGCAGGTCCTTCGGCCGCCAGGCCCTGGGGCCCTGCCATAGCAGCGACAACTTCTTCAACCGATTCGGCGGAAAGAGTTCTTTCTCTTTCACCGGCGAGCCGCGAGAGAGGTCGAAGGTCCACTCCGAGTTTCCCCAGCGTGACGCGGATATTCTGAAGCGCTTCGCCGTTCGCATTAAGGACTATTCCGGCGACAGATGCTTTCTGTGCCTGTTGAGCTGAGAGGGCCGGAACCTGTAAGAGCAACGCCACAAGAGCGGCGCCCACTGTATTTTTCATTTGGAACCCTCCCCCGGAATGATCTGCACAGTGATTGTTTCAGTTGACGATTCATTCACCTGGACGCGCGTGCCGCGTGGCTCCGATCGCGCAAGCACCTCCGGATCGAGCCATGCGTTGTCTTCGATCGATTCCCACGAAAAGGCTCTGTAGTCGCCCGGAGCGAGTCGCGCAAACGCGAAACCGCCGGCCTCGCCTGTGGTGGCGCTTCTGTACAAGTCGGTGCGGAATCGCGCACGATCGGGCACAAGCACGACGCGTGCGCCGGGAACCGCCTGTGATCGGACATCGGTTACTATCCCTGTAACTTCGCCGCCACCGACACGGAGCACCAGGTCGAGTTGCTTGTTGATCGAGCCCGAAATGCGGAGCGGAACGCTCAGCGCATCGGCGCCGTCCAGGCGGGCTTCCTTAATGAATCCGACAGTGTTGATTGGGAAATTGCCCATCTCAAACTGGTACTCGCCGGGAACGACGTTGCTCACGCGGAAGTTTCCGTCGGTGTCGAGAAACCCTGGTTCCAGCTCTTGCTCGAAACCGCCATTCCCTCCAATCGCTGTAAGCATCACGAGCGGGCGGCCATTGCGCACCGCAGCGGGCAGTTCGCCCTCGACGCGCAGGCGACCCACGATCGTTGCCCCGGGAACGACCGCCATCGCAACGTCATTCACATCTGAATCCGTTACGGTCACAGTAAGAGTGCCACTCGCTTCAGCTAGTGGCGGATCAGGCCGCCCGGGAGGCGGTGGGGTTTGAACCATTGCCACAACAGAATAGGTTCCGGGCAAGAGGTTTCGAATCTCGAACGTGCCGGTCGCCGGCTTGTAGGCCGGGGAAGGAAAGTTCGTTATCCCGCCTCCGGGACTCAGGCCGACACCCTGAGGCTCCGCAAACACGTTCGCCGTCGGGGGCGCCTTGCCCGTCCTGGAATCGATGAGTTTCCCGCGAACGCTGAAGGTCCGCGACCGGATGGTCACCGCCACGTCGACGGACCGAAGATCGGCGCCGGGCTGCAATTCGATCACTCGTGCATCCCCGAGGTCCGTTGAGGCGGGATAAAACGCATAACCGGCCACGCTCGGGATGTCACTCCCGTTCGCTCCCATACCATTCCCCGCAAACGAGGGCCCGAAGCGAGGACTTCCTCCGGTTGAATAGCTGCCGGCACGCAGATAGTAGCGGCCTGGGGTTACCCAATACATACGGTATTCCCCGCGGTCGTTGGTTTGCGTAGCACCGGCCGTCTCATACACTCGCCTTCCGCCGCCATCGAGGGAGTACCGGAGCAACTCGACCGGCACATTGATCAACGGTTGATCCGACGCATCGTGAACACGTCCACCGATGTTTGCTGCAGGAGACAGCGCGACATTCACGTCCCGGCTTGCCTGGCCTCCCGTTACCGTTACCGGCGTCCCATTGCCATTGGAAAATCGGCCGTAGCGCTGCGTGACATAGCCGTTCGACTGAAACTGAACGGTGTAGACCCCTTCATCGAGACCGGCGACTACGAACTTGCCCTTGCCATCCGTAAAGACCGGTTGCGTCGGCGGAGACGTCGTTGCTCCGCGCGCGGCTGCCTGCGCAGGTCGAAGAGAAACGGTCACGCGCACGTTCGGCACGGGTTGTCCCGAACCCAGCCGGGTCACCGTGCCTTCGATGCTGCCCTGAGGTCTTGGTTGTTGAAGAGGATTCGATGGAGCTTGAAGCATTAGCGCGACAGATGAGAGAGAAGCGAGTAAGAGTAGCTTCATAGTGGTCCGTCTCCTGCCATTTATTCGAGATTCTAGAATATATAATATTGCGTTGCCAATCCTTTTATTCTAGAATCTCGAATAAATGGCAGCCCAACTCACTATTAGCAATTTCGAATTGATGGTGATGCTGGCAATCATCCGGATTGGTGACGATGCCTATGGGGTTTCGATCTCCAACGAGATTGAACGCACGACCGGAAGCGAAGTATTGCTCGGCAGCGTATATGATGCACTGACACGTCTCCAGGAAAAGGGACTCGTTTCATCGTCCCTTGGAGAAGCCACCGCGGAACGAGGCGGCAGGGCCAAGCGACACTTTCGGACGACTTCCCGAGGCATCCGAGTCGTGCGAGACACTCAGCAGTCGCTCGTCAAACTCTGGAGGGGCCTTCCAGAGTTGAAGGGAGGAGAGGCATGAGAGCTGAACCTAAGGTCGCCACATGGTTCCTGAGACTATTTTGCTCGAGTTCCGAAACCGAATCTGTCACGGGAGATTTGCTGGAGCAATATCACCACGGTCGTGGACACCTCTGGTACTGGCGTCAGGTCCTCGACATTGTGTTCCTCGCACTTTATGCCAGGATTTTTCGCCTCCCGCTGGTTCCCGCACGCGCGAACAGGATTTCGGGCAGACAAAGATTCGCCGTGATTCTTGGGATCAGCGCCCTTTCTGCGGCCCTGCTGGCCGACATCTCGATAATCTTCAGGCAGGACGTGTCGGTTTTTGCAGCGTATGAGGCCGGCTTGCTGCAGATTCTGCTGGTTGGAATTCTCGGTGGCGTGATCGCAGGACTCTTGATATTCGGTCTCCGGAACGGCAGAGAACCCGAGAGACTGGATGGGCCACTGACCGATGCCGCTAGGATTCACCCCGGCATTTCGTTATCCCACATACCCGTCGAAGGCGCGATCGGCCTGATTTTCGTTATTGCGACGGGTCTCATCTTCGGGATTGGGATCCCGGCAGTCCGCTGGATACTCGCTGTTACCCTACCGGTCGGGATTATGGGATCGGGAATATTGATCTATTGGCACAAGCACCACCCCGTCAGGATCCAGGGCCTGGACTTGCTCAAACAGAAACGAAACCTCTAAGGGTTTCGAATCTCGAACCGGCAAGGACTCCCCCTCCTCAAAGGAAAAGGTATGAGACAACAACCTGCGCCTGCCATCGCCACCTGGCTCCTGACACTATTTTGCTCAGATCCCGAAAACCAGTCCGTTATTGGAGATCTGCTGGAGCACTACCAGCGCGGCTCTGGACGCTTCTGGTACTGGCGACAAGTCCTCGCCATTGTGTCCCTTGAACTTTATGACAGGGTAGTACGACGCCCTCTGGTTCGAACGAACAGGAGCCCAGTGGCACGAGGACTCGCGGTGGCTGTGGTGATCGCCGCAGTCTCTGCTGCGGCGCTAACTGACATCTGGCCGATTCTCCTGATTGGAGTCCTCGGCGGAGTCATCGCAGGAATCCTGAAATTCGGGCACGACAATTTGTTTGATAGCGATCGTCACCGTAGCCCCAGGGATTCTCGCCGTGCATCTCCGCAAACCGAAACAGAACCACTAAGGATCCCGAATAAAGAGGAATCGGCCCTTGCATTCCAGAAGGGCGAGATCGCTGACCCGGTGATTCGCGCCGGCGAAGAAAAGCAGACCCCCATGAGGCTGCATCGCGGCATCAATAGCACAAGCATTGCAGGAGAAGGTTTCGAGGGGCTTCCGGGGCTACTCATGATGATCGCGTTCGTGTTCATCTTCCTTGGCCTCTTCTGGCCACGCAATAACGACGCCTGGTTCGGAGGCCTGTTTTTCATCGTTGAAATCGGCGCGGCCGCTATCTACTTGCTGGCCGGCCGTCGCGATCGGAAGAACTCGGAACAGGTGCAGAAAGTGTTACATCAGATAAACGGGAAACGAAACCTCACGCGCAGGCTGCAGCCTTAAATTACGGGGAGCCGTCAGCCCTTGACCACAAATCCCTTCTTCAGCAGCAACTCACGCACACGGTCCCGAATATCCCCTTGAAGTTCAATCGTGCTGTCAAGAAAAGTGCCGCCCGTCCCGCAGCTGCGCTTCAGGTCCTGGCAAAGATCTTTCAGGAAGGCCGCGTTTCGGGGGAGTCCGTCCACTACGGTCACACTCTTCCCACCCCGCCCCTTCTTCTCCATCCGCAGCTTCGCGACTATGCGGCCCGGAACAGCTTCGGCCGCGGCGGTTTTTTGACTGCATTTACAATCGCGCGTCGGCCAACCGCATCCCACGCACACCCGCCCTGAGTTGGTGGAATAAACGAGACGTCCCTTCGCACCGGCGCCACTGTCAGCCATCAGGAGGATCATACCCATGGTGACGATAGACAGGGAGTAAAAGAAGACATGACGATCAAGACCTGCGATTTGAGTGTGGAGAGGGGAAGAGAGGCTCGACATTGAGCCTCTCTTTCTTTGGAAGGGTTCTACGCGGGATATTGTGAAGTCCTGGGAGCGTCTTGCTCCAGCGGCGCCATCCTTGGCACTTTAGTAAAAGCACGGCTCGTGCCATTTGCGTAAAACCGCTAACCTCTTTGTTTGAGATAGGACGAACACAGATGGATCGATTGATCTGTCAGATTTCCGTCAAACGTCGGTGAAGAAATACCGATAACGGAGACTCGAGAAACATGAACGACCTAAACGCAAGCCTCTGGCCAAACTATTTCGACATCGTGATTCTCCCGCCGCCGGCCGTGCGCGACCATTCCATTGGGGCAAGCAAACAACTGGCGCCATACGGCGGGAAGTTTGTACTGGGGAGACGTCGCTTCATTCCCCACATTTCCCTGTACCACATTCCCGTTCGACCCGAGCGTTTCGCCGCGTTTTCAAACACGGTGCAGGATGTTTCCTCAAAGCACACAGGAGGCACGCTGCGGCTGACCTCCTGTGAAATACCGGCCCTGATGACCGACAAGCCGGATTGGCTGTTCCAGCTTCATCTGCAAATGGTCAAACACACGAGCCCATTTCTCGATCGGGCATACAACGTCGACCAAACATGGGACACGGATTACCTCCCGGCGGAACTGGCGGGACCGGCGCGCCGTTATTTGAAGGAATTCGGAAGTCCGCTCATTGACGTTGTGTTCCGGCCGCACATCACGCTGACCAGCTTTGAAAACAAAAACATCGCGCAAAGCATTCCACCGCTAAGTTTCGAGCGGCTCTCGTTCGAAGTAAACACCGTTTCGATCTGCGAGCAGGGCCCCTCCCATTCGTGCCAACGGATCGTCGCAACGTATCCGCTCCTGGCGTCTTGAGGACTCGGTGGCTTTCAAGTGTCGGATTGAACTGCTCCGCCTGAATCGATATAGACTCGAGCGCTGGTATTTTGATGGAGGTCCACGATGAGCACAGATTCCCTTTCTTCAATACTGCCGCCCGAGATGGCAACGTTACGTCTTGAGCCGATCTTTATCTTCCAGATCGATGTAAAACCCCCAAGTATTATCGGCCAGACCCCCGGCTACGACAGACGCATCGGAGAAATCGCCGGCGGCCGATTTGAGGGCGAACAATTGCGCGGCAAGATTCTTTCGGGTGGAAGCGACTGGCAATCCCTTCGGGCTGACGGCACGGTCTCCATAAACGTGCGTTTAGTGATGGAGACCGACGATGGAGAACTTATCGCCATGACCTATCTCGGAATGCGGCACGGCCCGAAGGAAGTTCTGGACCGCATTGGTCGCGGGGAGAAAGTCAGCCCAACCGAATACTACATGCGGGTGACGCCGTACTTTGAGACGGCGTCACAGAAATATGGATGGCTCAATCGCATCGTCTCGGTTGCGTACGGTCACCGGATGGCCGGAGGGGCCATCTATCATGTCTTCCAGGTGCTCTGATTCCTTTGCAAGGCCGATCGTCAGAGCGGACAAACCCGGAATTCCGAAATTGGCATATCAATTCTTCCCGGTCTTGCTCGTCGAATTGGCCGAAATGACATAAACTAGGCGGTTTTGTAGCGTTAGGTAGAGTACTTTTGCTGAAGGAGGCAATTAGAGAGATGGCTCAACGAAGTTTGGAGGACGTCCTTAATACCGCTGGGAATCCGGTCGACCTGCTGCGGAATTCGCAGATAGGGGCATACATTTATCCCGTGGTCCCGCCCGAATACAGTAACTGGAGGGACGAGCAGGCCGCGTGGCGAAACAGTTGCGTGTTGTTCGATCAATCCCATCACATGGTCGACCTCTACGTCGAGGGACCGGATGCTCTCAAGTTGCTAAACAATCTTGCGATCAACAGCTTCGCCAAGTTTCCCGTGAACCGCGCCAAGCAGTTCATCCCGTGCAGCCACAGCGGGCACGTGATCGGCGACGGTATTCTGTTCCATCTCGAGCAAAACAAGCTGGTTTATGTCGGTCGTGCGCCTTCGGCAAACTGGATTGAATTCCATGCGGCGACCGGTGGATACGACGTCAAGATCGAAAAGGATGATCGCTCGCCCGGCAATCCCAAGGGCAAAGCGGTCAACCGCAAGAGCTATCGGTTTCAGATCCAGGGGCCGAATGCAGCAAAAGTCATCACGAAACTGAACGGCGGGCCAATTCCGGACATCAAGTTTTTCAACATGGATGTCATCCAGATCGGCGGCCGCCCCGTGCGTGCGCTGCGTCACGGTATGGCCGGCGCTCCCGGCTTGGAGATCTGGGGACCCTACGAAGAACGCGAAGAGATCCGGGAAATCATCGTTGAAGCCGGCAAGGAGTTCGGAATTGTTCAGGTCGGCTCTCGCGCCTACGCGACCAACACACTCGAGTCCGGGTGGATCCCTTCTCCTCTTCCGGCGGTTTACACGGACCCGCGAATGAAGTCTTATCGTGAGTGGCTTCCCGCCGCGAGCTACGAGGCAACGGGCGGGCTCGCAGGAAGCTTCGTTTCAAGCAACATCGAGGACTACTATGTAACGCCGTACGAAATCGGCTACGGTCCGTTCGTCAAGTTCGATCACGATTTCATTGGCCGCGAGGCGCTCGAGAAAATCGCGGACAAGCCGCATCGCCGAAAAGTTACGTTTGCCTGGAATGGCGAAGACGTCACGAAGGTGTTCGCATCGATGTTCAACGGCGGGGGCGAAAGCTACAAATACATCGATCTCCCTCTTTCCAACTACGCATCCGCATCGTTCGACAAGATCGTCGGTGACGGCGGCAATGTCGTCGGCGCTTCAATGTTCGCCGGGTACAGCTACAACGAAAAATCGATGCTGTCGCTGGGGATGGTCGACCCGGATGTTAAGGACGGAACAGAACTCATCCTGTTCTGGGGCGAAGAGGATCACGGAACCAGGAAAATCACGGTGGAGCGGCACAAGCAGGCCGAGATTCGAGTGGTCGTTTCTCCAGTTCCCTATTCGAAGGTCGTCCGCGAATCCTACGCGGAAGGCTGGAGAACGGGCAAGTCCTAGATAAAAACCGCCAAGGAGGGAGTGCGGAATTCGGGGCCGGGGTAATTCGGGGCCGTGCTACTCGAACCCCGAATTCTGCAGTACGAATTCGGGGTTCGAGTAGCACGGCCCCGAATTCCGCCCTCCCTCTTGGCGCCCTTGGCGTCTTGGCGGTTCTCTCCTACTCGACTTTCAAGCCGCCGTCATCCGTAAGCTCGAAATTTCCCGCGACGACCTTATTGGCCCAATCCGCAGTTTTCTTGAAACCACCAAAAGGGAAAAAGTGCAATGCGTTGAAGTGGCTTTCAGGCGTGGTTTCCTTGTAACGGGCCAAAGCGACGATACTGTCGTCTGGAGCCGAAACCGTCAGCAATTTCGTCAAACTGGCGTAGCGCTTTGAAAAAGCGGTAAGGGAAGCACCGACACCGCAATCCATTGCATACTTCAGCAGCGTCTTGGCGGTGGCCAGTCCTGGCAGCCCCACCGTCACCGGAAGCTTTCCGATATCCGCGCTATGCGAACGCTCCCAGGCGATTACAGGATCCGCGGAAAACGCAAACTGCGTCACGACGTAGACGTTCGCGCCAGTCCTTTCCGCGTAGGCATTCTTGCGCTTCAGCGCATCGCGGAGAATGGGATCGGCAACCTCTTTATGCCCCTCAGGATGTCCTGCAACTCCGATCGTGCGGATGTTGTATTTTTCGAGAAGTCCGGACTCGATAATCTCCAGGCCGCTGGTCAGCGCTCCCTCCGGGGTTGCGTTATCGCCGGCAACTACGAGAACCTGGGTGACGCCGGCTTCGCCCGAAAGCCGCGCGAGAATCTCATCCAATGCCGCGAGGCTTGCGATGCGACGGCCCACAACGTGAGGAACCGGCTCCATGCCTTCGTTGCGGAGCCGCGCGGCGAGTTTGGCCGTATCCTGGGGGTTGGTTCCAGGAATATGCGCGATATAGAGGCGCGTTGCGGCAGGCACGATGTCGGAAAATCTTTCGACACGCTCCGCCTGGGGGACCGTCGTTTCGATCGAGTAATTGCGGACAAGATTCTGAACCGATAACTTATTCATGGGTACTTCCTACAGATGGACTTCCAACTACTGCAAAGCCGAAAAGTATAGACTTCTTCCTGCCCGCGCGGCAACTGCATATCCGCAACTGCAATATCAGTTTAGCCGCGCGGACTACACGGAACGCATTCGGGCGGGTGTCCCCTCCTTTTGAGGAGGGGTGGCC
>Ga0134121_10000106_pt1 | contig 93542 bp, 87 predicted proteins | sample KB301_FD_96463 | JGI IMG/M metagenome (GOLD analysis project Ga0134121, IMG submission 96463) | Terrestrial soil microbial communities without Nitrogen fertilizer from Kellogg Biological Station, Michigan, USA - KB3-0-1 | ecosystem: Environmental > Terrestrial > Soil > Unclassified ...
GCACCTCCTCGCAGGGATCGTTATCTACTACACGTCGCTCCTAGCCCTCTACCTGGCTGTTGAGTCACGCGTGGGCGGGCGAGGTCCCCAAATGTCGCCTCTTCTCTGGTACGTGGGCATTTCGCTCGGGGTTCCGCTGGCCGGCCGCGTATACGCTGGAGCAACGCCCGGATTCGCCGGCCATGCTGCATGGGTCGTCGCAGTAGCCGTGCTTCTAACGCTGCTCAAGGCGCTACCCTCGGCGCTGCGCAATCGGATACATTGCAAGTCGTGAAGGCGAGAATTCTGATCGTCGAAGACGAACCGGCAATCAGCGACAACATTCAGTTCATTTTGGAGAGCGAAGGGCTGGAAACCGTGCGTGTGGCGACAGGACTTGCCGCCATGCCCATCCTCGAAGCGGGCCCAGTCGACCTGATTGTTCTCGACATTGGATTGCCCGACATCAATGGCTTCGAGTTGTTGAAGGAGATCCGGCGCACGCGCGCCACGCCCATCATTCTGCTCACCGCGCGCACCGGCGAGATCGACCGCGTGTTGGGGTTGGAGATCGGCGCTGACGACTATGTGGCGAAGCCCTTCAGCCCGCGCGAACTTGCGGCCAGGGTCAAGGCAGTGCTGCGCCGTTGCAAACCCGCGCCCGGCGGCAAGCCGGCTGATGACGCCTTCGTGGTCAACTCCTCGAAGCGCACGATTGCTTTCTTCGGGACGCCGCTGGAGCTATCGAAATACGAGTACGACATCCTCCGGCAGTTCGTGGATCGCAAGGGCCACGTATTTTCGCGCGAGCAGTTGATGAATCTGGTATGGGATCAGCCGGAAGCCAGTCTCGATCGCACGGTTGACGCGCACATCAAAAACATTCGGGCAAAGTTGCGCGCCGTGCGGCCCGATCTCGAGCCCATCCTCACCCATCGGGGCAGCGGATACTCGTTGCGGGACGATTTGTGAAGCTCGGCGCCCTCCTGTTTCTTGTTTACCTGATGATTCTAGCCGTGTGCTTTTCTTATCCTCTCATGCAAATCGGGGGACGACTGCGCACCGCCTACCTGGAAAGCGCCGAGGAACCCCTGGTGGATACCGCCAACATTCTGGCCGCATATGTCGGCCAGGAGACCGAGCGTGGGCATTTCAGTACCGATGAATTCTATCGCGTCTTCGAGGAAGCATACGGGCGCAAGGTCGGGGCGCAGATCTATGAAATGCGGAAAGACACCGTCGACCTTTCCGTTTACATTACCGATGCCAAGGGTATCGTGCTGTTCGATTCGGCGAGTCGCGAAACGATCGGTCAGGACTTCTCCACGTGGCGCGACGTCCAGCGCACGCTCGACGGCGAGTACGGCGCACGCATCCGGCGCGATCCGAAAGACCCGAACGCTACCGCGGCCCTCTTCGTGGCCGCGCCCATTCGCGCGTCGGGAAAGATCGCGGGCGTCTTGACGGTTATCAAGCCGACGACGAACATCGCTGCTTTCGTCGGCGTTGCTCTTCCCCGTGTCTTCAAGATGAGTGCGGTTTCATTGGCTGCCGCTGTGGTCCTCGCCCTGGGCATGTCGATGTGGGTAACCCAACAGGTCCGCCGCCTGACCCATTATGCCAATGACGTGCGCGAAGGCCGGCGCGTTCCCTTCCCGAAACTCGCGCCCACAGAATTGCGGACGATGGGCGTCGCCTTCGAAAAAATGCGCGAGGCCCTGGCCGGCCAGGCCTATGTCGAGCAATACGTCGAGGCGTTGACGCACGAGATCAAGAGCCCTATCTCCGCAATCCGAGGCGCAGCGGAGATTCTGGAAAGCCCCTCGATTTCACCTGAGCAACGCGCCCGCTTCCTGTCGAATATCCAGAGCGAGACCCGACGCATTCAGGAACTCGTCGATCGCATGCTCCGCCTGACTGAACTCGAGGCGCGGCGTACATTGGCTTCGCGTAATCCGGTCGCGTTGGGAGCCGTCGCTCGCACGATCGTGGAAGAGTTGGAGCCGGTGCTCCTGAAGAGACAGCTCATCGTTGACGTCCGGGTGGCGGACGATATCGTAGTTCCGGGCGATGGACTGTTGCTTCATCTCGCAGTTTCCAATCTGGTGCAAAACGCGATCGATTTCAGCCCCGCAAAAGGGCGCATCGTTGTGACGTGCACGAAGCTCGTCGACAGCATCGAACTCTGCATAGACGATGAAGGTCCCGGTATCCCCGAGTTCGCGCGCGCGCGTGTGTTCGAGAAGTTCTTCTCCCTCGAACGCCCGGACACCGGAAAGAAGAGCACCGGACTCGGCCTCAATTTCGTTAACGAAGTTGCGGCTCTGCACGGCGGCAACGCGGCGATAAGCAACCTGCCCGACCGTGGGTTACGGGCCCGACTTACGCTGTCTACAGCCTAAATACCCCTCAAGCACCTCTTGACCGCCGGACGCTCACAATGTATAAATATTCATTCGTATGAATATTTATTCGGTCGCAATAGTCGGTGTTACGGGGTATTCGGGCCGCGAAGCGGATCGGATATTGGTGCACCACCCCTCCATCAAGGTCACTGGCAGATTTGCATCCAAGAGTGATGGCCTGGGCGTGGAAGCGTACAGCCTCGACGCGGTGAAGCGGTCAAAGCCGGACGTCGTGATCACGGCGACGGAGCACGAGCTGTCCATCAAGTTTGCGTCAGAGCTTCTTGAAGCCGGGTTCCGCGTCATCGATATGAGCGGCGCATTTCGGATGAAAGATGCGACGCTGTATCCGAAGTGGTATGGATTCGAGCACACCGCGCCGGACTTGCTGCAGGAGGCGGTCTACGGGCTTCCCGAGCTGTACGCGGAAAAGATTCCGGACGCGAAGCTCGTGGCCAATCCCGGGTGTTATGCAACGTCCGTGATTGTGCCCATGGCACCACTTTATGCGGCGGGAGCAATCCGAGAGAACTCGCTCGTTGTCGCGGATGGAAAGTCCGGAGTGTCGGGCGCCGGCCGTCATCCGAAGCTGGAAACTCATTTTTGCGAAGTGAATGAAAACCTCAAGGCGTATGGAGTGCTCAAGCATCGCCACACACCCGAAATGTTGTCGTACATGCCGGGAGCGAATGAGGCAAACTTCGTCTTTACGCCGCATCTGATCCCCATTACCCGGGGCATTCTCACAACGCTCGTCTTCCAGCACACACCAGGGCTTTCTGTGCGCTCGGTGCTGGCCGACAGGTACGCGAACTCGAAGTTCGTCAAACTGTGGCCGGAGGGCGCGTTTCCGGATATTCACGGCGTCGTGAACACAAATGGCTGCCACATCGGCGTCGCGACATCCGGAGCGAACACGGTCGTCGTTTCTACGATCGATAACCTGGTAAAGGGCGCTGCCGGACAAGCGATCGAAAATCTGAACTTGATGCTCGGCCTCCCCGTCGAAACAGGATTGCTCCGATGAGCGGAGCGAATGCAAGCCCGGCAGGGCGCAGCCATCAAGCCATGAGCGGAGCGAATGCAAGCCCGGCAGGGCGCAGCCATCAAGCCATGAGCGGAGCGAATGCAAGCCTGGCAGGGCGCAGCCATCAAGCCATGACCGAGGTCACGGTCGTCAAGATCGGCGGCGCTCTTCTGGAAAAGCCCGAGGCCGCCGCGGAACAAATTGTCGCGCAGGGGGGCACTGGGCTTGTGGTCGTTCATGGTGGGGGAGTGCAGATCACGCGCATGCTGGAACGTATGAGCGTGAAGTCGCAATTCATCGACGGACTGAGGGTTACGGACGAGGTCACGCTGGCCGCAGTCGCGGCCGCCCTGATGGGCGAAGTTCATACGGCGCTCATCCGGGCATTGCAGGCAGCGGGCATTCCGGCCGTGGGGGTTTTCGGCGCGGTGAAGGCGGAACAGAAGAGCGGTCCGTGGGGACTGGTCGGTACAAATGTTCGTGCGGATAGAACCGTCCTCGATTCTATAATCGACGCCGGCAAGGTTCCCGTGATTCCGACACTCGCGGTCGGACCTTCCTCGTTGTTGAACGTCAACGGCGACGAAACAGCAGCAGGAGTGGCATTGGCGTTACGCGCAACCAAACTTGTTTTCCTCACGGACGTTGAAGGCGTCCTCGACGCCGACGGCGCTCTCATCGAACGCGTTCCTCCGGAAGTGTCTCTGCTCGATGCTCCGTTTGTTACAGGCGGCATGAAGCCCAAGCTGCGGGCGGTGGCCGCCGCGTTGGCGGGTGGAGTGACAGGTGTCTGTGTCGGCCGCACGGTGTTTGGGGGGACAAGATGAACGTTCGTCCCGCACACACCGAGGATGTCGAACGAATCGTTTCGATTATCTCGCATCACGCGTCGCAAGGCCTGATGCTGCCGCGATCCGCCGGCGCACTATCCAGCGCGCTGGATTCCTATGTCGTGGCGGATGCGGAAGGCAAGGTTGTCGGGTGCGGAGGTCTGGATCGCTACACCGATGACAGTGCGGAAATCTACGGGGTCGCAACAGCTCCAGAGGGATCGCCTCCCGGCACAGGAAAAGCCATCGTTCAGGCGCTGATCAAGCTCGCGCGCCAGGAGAGCATCGGCAAGGTGTTTGCGCTAACACTTGCGCCGGGATTCTTTTCCAAGATGGGGTTCAAAACCGTGGCTCACAGCGATCTCCCGCTCAAAGTCTGGAAGGATTGCGTCGCATGCCCGAAGTACGGCAACTGCGACGAGATTGCCATGGTCCTGAAGCTGAATTAGATTTTCGACAAAAGCCCGGTCGTCTTAGATTTCAAGCCGTCCAAGCCCGGAAACCCTCGTCCCCGGAGATTTCCATGCGACCCAACCTCACTAGCCTCTTTGCGACGCTATCCGCGGCTTTGGTTTCCCTGACTCTGACCCGCGAAGCGGCGGGAACCAAGGTCTCCGCCTTGTTCTCGACGCATCCACCGACCGAAGATCGCATCAAGACAACGCAGCAGGATAATTGCAATTTACCTTCCGGCACGAACGCAGGCCGTAGCCGTAATCTCGCCGGCGGAGTTTCAGAGCATTAAGGCAAGACTGGCGGGTCGGAACTGATCGCGGTGAAGGTGGTTCAAACCCTGACCACCCCGGCGCTTCGCGCCACCCCTCCTCAAGAGGAGGGGATGCGCTACCCCCTAAAGTTCTCGGGACGGGTGAAGGATTTGTCTTTGCGGGTGACAATGTTGGATGGGAGCAGATAGTCCTTCGGTAAGTCCGCAAACTCGGGGGAGAAGGTCGCAAGATTCACTTCTGAAAGTTGCTTGCCTTCGTTGAGCGCTGCGCGGACGGCTTGCGCAACAACTTCATGCGCTTTGCGGAACGGCATTCCTTTCAGCACGAGGTAATCCGCAAGATCCGTGGCTCCCATGAAGGAATCGGATGCGGCTTCCTGCATGCGTTCGCCATTGAGTTGTGCGGTCCGTACGGTGAGGCGAAGCACGCTCAGCGTTTCACGCACGTTTTGAAACGCTGTGAGGAATGCTTCTTTGTCTTCCTGGAGATCCTTGTTGTAGCCGGTGGGAAGGCCTTTTAGCACGGAGAGGAATCCGGACAATAGGCCCGCGGTCATCGCGGCCTTCGCGCGAATGAGCTCGAGGCCATCGGGGTTCTTCTTCTGCGGCATCAAGCTGCTGCCGGTGGTGACTTTTTCGGAGAGCTCGAGGAAGCCAAACTCCGTGGAAGAGTAGAGAATCCAGTCTTCGGCGAGACGGCTGGCATGCGCCAGCGTGAGCGCGGCGTTCGAGAGAAACTCCACGACAAAATCCCGATCGGATGTCGCATCGAGAGCATTCGCAGACACGCGCGCGAATCCCAGCTCCTTCGCAATCATCTGACGGTCCAGAGCAAAGTTCGATCCCGCCACAGCCCCGGAGCCCAACGGCAGGACATTCACCCGCCCCAGAGATTGTTCAAAACGCTCGTGGTCGCGCTTGAACATTTCCACGTAGGCAAGGCAGTAATCGCACCAGCGCAGCGGTTGGGCACGCCTCAGGTGCGTATAAGCGGGCAGAAGAACGGTCGGGTTGCGCGTCGCGTTTTCGATGAAAGCCAGCTCGAGAGCTTCAAGGTCCGCAAGAATCAGTTCGATGGCTTTCCGCGTGAACAGACGAAAGTCCGTCGCAACCTGATCGTTACGGCTGCGGCCGGTATGAAGCTTTCCCGCAACGGCGCCGACCTTCTCGGCCAGCGTCGCCTCGACAAAGGTGTGGATGTCCTCGTAGGGCATCGCTTTCACTTCATCGGGAGAATACTGACTGAGGATGCCTTCGAGACCGCGGTCGATCGCCTTCCATTCCTCTTCGTTGAGGATGCCGGCGCCGAGCAGGCCCTTGGCGTGGGCGCGGCTCGCGCGGACATCGACTTCGAGAAGAACGGCATCGACCGGCAGCGATCGATTCATTTTTTCGAAGACCGGGTCCTGGTCCTCTTCAAACCGTCCTTGCCAGAGTTTCATACTTCTTGCTGTTGAGCCTGGAGCGAACCGATGCTGGGAGCCCGAGGAGGTTGATAAATCCTTCGGCGTCGTGCTGGTCGTAATTACCGGTATCGAACGACGCGATATCGGCGCGATAGAGGCTGTAAGGCGATGTGCGGCTCTTCACCGTCAGGTTACCTTTGTAGAGCCCCAGCGTGACGGAGCCCGTCACGACTTCCTGAGTCTTTGCGACAAACGCATCCAGAGCTTCGCGTAAAGGCGTAAACCAGTGGCCTTCATAAACAAGCTGCGCATAAGTGACGCTCAAAATGTCTTTGTGATAGCGAGTTTGACGGTCGAGGCACAGCGACTCAAGCTCGCGATGAGCAGCCATGATCAGCGTCCCGCCCGGTGTTTCATAAACGCCGCGCGACTTCATGCCAACGACCCGGTTCTCGACAAGGTCCACACGTCCAATGCCGTTGGTTCCACCGATCTCGTTCAGATCTTCGATCAGCTGGACGGGAGGGATCTTCTTTCCATTCAGACCCACGGGGGCGCCCTGTTCGAAGTCGATGGTGATTTCGCTTTCGCCATCGGGGCAGGAGCGTGGATCGAGCGTCAACTCAAAGAGATCCTGCGGCGGCGCTTGAGCCGGGTCTTCAAGAATACCGCCTTCGTGGCTCAGGTGCCAGAGGTTGGCGTCGTGGCTGTAGATCTTCTCGGTTGTCGTTGTGATGGGAATGTTCCGGGTTTTCGCGTAGGCGATCGTTTCCGGTCGCGACTTAATATCCCACTCACGTTACGGCGCGATGATCTTCAATTGCGGAGCGAAGGCTTTGAACGTAAGTTCGAAACGAACTTGATCGTTACCCTTGCCGGTACAGCCGTGAGCAACGGCATCCGCGCCTTCTTGGAGCGCGATTTCAACCTGCCGCCTGGCGATAAGCGGCCGGGCAATGGAGGTGCCCAGAAGATAGTTGCCTTCGTACTTGGCGCCCGACTTCACGAGGGGCCAGAGATAGTCGGTGACGAATTCGTTCCGCAGGTCCTCGATGAAAACCTTGGAAGCGCCCGTTTTTAGTGCTTTTTCTTCAAGTCCGTCGAGTTCGTCATCCTGGCCGACGTTCGCGGCCATGGCAATGACTTCACATCCATAGTTTTCTTTGAGCCATGGAATGATGATCGAGGTGTCCAAACCGCCCGAATACGCGAGCACTGCCTTCTTTACTTGTTGCTTCATCGTGATTCTCCAAAACCGAAATCAACACTGCTTTTTCGGCGAGCAGCCGGTTGGCGGCCTGGTGAAAAGCGAGAGAGTAGTCTGCGTCAATGACGGAATCCGTCACCTCAAGCCCCCGATGCGCGGGCAGGCAATGCATAAAATAAGTCTTTTTGCCGGTCTTCGCCATCAACGCGTCGTTGACCTGATAGGGACGGAAGATGCGGCAGCGCTCTTCCATTTCGTCTTCCATACCCATGCTGGTCCATACGTCGGTGTAGATTGCATCGGCGCCTTCCACGGCGTCGGTGTCCGTGAACCATTCGACCTTCTCGTCGTCAGCCGGGCCGTAGCCTTTCGGACAAACGGCGCGGAAACCAAAACCCGACAGCTCGCAGGCCTTCCAAAGCGAACGCGAAACGTTGTTCCAGTCTCCGACGTACACCACCCTTCTGCCGTGAAGCTCGCTCCAGACATCCGTCAATGTGAGAATATCGGCCAGTGCCTGGCAGGGATGCTCCCAGTCGCTCAGGGCATTCACCACCGGAATGGATGCAAACGTCGCCAGCTCTTCGAGATCGACATGACGGAAGACGCGAGCCACGATGCCGTCCACCCAGAGTGAGAGATTGCGGGCCAGATCGGCGATCGTTTCGCGTTCTCCAAGCTGGCTTTCCTTCGAACCCAGCAAGATCGGCCATCCGCCCAGCTGGCGGATGGCAACCTCGAAAGTGACGCGCGTGCGGAGCGACGGCTTCTCAAAAATGAGTGCGATGTTCTTGCCTGTCAGCGGTGTGTCCGCCACGGTCCGCTGTACTGCCGCGGAAGACAAAAGATAGCCGAACTCCTCTGCGGACAGTTGCGACATTGTCAGAAGATCTGAATAGTTATGCATAACGTTGAATAAGTATGCGGAGAGTGCGGGCCAGCGTCAATCCTTTTTGATGGCTGCGCCCGTCGCCTGAGGTTCGCGCTGCGCTCACGCTTCGCGCGGGCTTGCATTACTCGATGGTTTCGCCCTACCGGGCTCACATTCGCTCCGCTCATGCGCATCCGCTCATGTTTGCTATAATCCGCTCGACCTTAAGAAGCTCGCTCATGAAGAAAATTCGCCAAAAAGCCATCCTGGATCTGGTGCGCAATCAGGAGGTCGCCAGCCAGGAAGAACTGCTGGAAGGCCTGCTTGCTCGTAAGATCGATGTGTCTCAATCGACGCTGTCTCGCGACATCCAGGAACTGGGTCTTGCCAAGAGCGGCGGTGTTTATACCGTGATGACCGCGGATCCTCCCCGGAGCTCAGATGAAACCATCCGGCGAACGATCCGGGAATTTCTTACCGATGTCTCGATCGCGCAGAACATCGTCGTCCTGAAGTCGGGACCGGGACATGCGTCTACGCTGTCTCGCGCCATAGATGAGGCCGGATGGGAAGAAGTGGTTGGAAGTCTGGCCGGCGACGACACGGTATTTATCGCCCTGCGCACGGAAAAGGAAAGCCGCCGCATCGCCGATCGAATTCGCGAGTTCCTAAAGTAGCGGATCGGCGTGCCGGCGAACCTCTCCGGCATCCGGACAAAGGTCGAGCAACTGCCGCATTGTTAGCCCGCACACAGGATCGGAAAGATCCGGAACTAATTCCGCGAGCGGGATCAGAACGAAACGCCGTTCTCGGAACCGCGGGTGGGGGACGATCAGGTTGGGTTGGTTGATGAGGCGGTCCTTATAAAGAAGGATATCGATGTCGATCGGTCGCGGTCCCCTGGTTTTGTCGCGTAGGCGGCCGGCAGCTTTCTCGATCTGCAGACATTCTTGCAGCAGCGCCTCTGGTTCGAGCAATGTCCTCACTTCGATAACCGTGTTTAGAAACCAGGGTTGCTGTTCGAAGTCCCTCGGCTCCGTGGCGTAAAGCGACGCGCTTTTCCGGACAGTAACTTCTCTTTGGCCAAGAGCAGCTATCGCCGCACGCAGCTGCGCCTCACGATCGCCCAGGTTTGAACCCAGCCCGAGGTAAATCTCCATCGAATGCATTATGATGCATTTACACCATGAGAATTCACGTTACTGCGACGCCGCTACAAGGTCTCATCCTTATCAATGTCGATCACTTCAAGGATGAGCGCGGCTTCTTCATCGAAAGCTGGACGAAGAAAAATTTCTCGGAAGCCGGCGTAACCGCGGACTTCGTTCAGGACTCGCATTCCGCCTCGCGATACGGCGTATTGAGAGGAATGCATTACCAGGACATGCGGGCACCCACGGCCAAGCTGGTACGGTGCACGGTGGGAAGAATGCTGGACGTCGCGATCGACTTGAGGACCAGCTCGGCAACATTCGGCAAGTGGTTCGGCGTGGAACTCGATGCCGACAACAAGACGATGATTTACGTGCCGGTGGGATTCGCGCACGGGTTTGCAACCCTCTCCGAGTATTGCGAAGTTCAGTACAAGCAGACGGACTACTACACGCCTGAAGCAGAAGCGGGTATTGCCTGGAACGACCCGGACGTGGGTGTTGTGTGGCCTTACACGAATCCAATTCTGTCAAAACGGGATCAAAACCAGATGAGCCTGGCGGAATATCGGAAAAAGCCGGCGTTCGAATAGGGGTGGAGTGCTGTTTTCGTGCGGGCCCTCTCCCTCCGGGAGAGGGTGCCGCGAAGCGGCGGGTGAGGGCGCCCAAACAAGCCCTCATCCGGCCTTCGGCCACCTTCTCCCGGAGGGAGAAGGCATCTGACACGCTACTTCTTCCGAATCATCGCGCGATAGGCTGCAACGGCGCGGTTATGGGCTGCGACCGATTCAGAAAAAGTGTGGCGCCCGTCGGTAGTTCGGACGAAGTAGTAGTACGAGGTCGCGGCAGGCTTTACGGCGGCTTCCAAAGAGCTCCGGCCCGGATTCGAAATAGGTCCGGGAGGCAGCCCGGCATACAGGTAAGTGTTGTAGGGCGAATCGAACTTCAGATCGGCGCTCAAGAGATTGCCTCGGTACTGATTGACTCGCTCCAGAGCGTAAATTACCGTTGGATCGCACTGCAGCAGCGCTTTCTTCCTTATGCGATTCATAAAAACCGACGCGATGATCGGCCGCTCGTCATCAAGTTTGGCTTCCTCTTCGACCAAGGAGGCGAGGATCAAAGTGTCGCGAATACTGAGAGGCCAGCTGGCGGCGGGAACCTCTTTCTTCATCTGTTCCAGGACGACACGAAAGCGCGCGACCATCGCTTCGATCGCCTTTCGCGGAGTTGTGCGAATCGGAAACGAATACGTTTCCGGGAAAAGGTAGCCTTCGAGCGACGGCTTTTCCGTGCTATCCAGATCCTTGACCAACATGCCCGCGCTTTCGGCAGCGGCGGAAAACTCTTCGGCTTTGCCGAAACCCTGGGCCTCCCACACGCCGCCGATTTGTGCAACTGTCAGTCCCTCGGGAACGCTGAATCGATGGAGATAGACCGCTCCATTGGCAAGCTTGTCGATGACCTCGGGAATCGTCATCGGCTTATCGAAGAGATACTCGCCCGCCCTCAGTCCCTTCCGATTTCCGGAAATCGCCAGATACACGAGAGCGAGGTTTTCGTCGGTAATGACGTCACGCTCATGCAGCAACTTAAGAACCTCGCGAGCCCGGAGACCGGGAGGAATCTCAAACGGCTTCCCTTCCGACGCGGACACGTGGGGCTTCTTCAATTGTTGCCGGAAATAGACGTAACCGATGGCGCACGCGGCGACGAGCAACAGAAAAAGCAAAGCCAGAACTCGCGCCTTCTTCACGGTTTCAGACTATCCAGATAGTTTTGGAGAATGAACATCGCAGCGATTTTGTCGACGTGCTTCTTGCGGTCGCGCCAATTGAGGCCCATTTCCTCGAGGTATTGTTCCGCCGCGAAACTGGTTAAACGTTCGTCCCAGAAGATAACCGGGATGCCCAGTGTTTCCGACAACTTCGTGGCAAACTGAGCAATTTTTTTGCCCTGAGCGCTTTCCCGCCCATCCATGTGCAAAGGATTGCCGACGACGATCTTGTCGACTTCGTTTTCTTCGACGATTTTCCGCAAATAGGCGAGATCGGCCTCCCATGCCGTTCGCCGGAGAGTCGACCGGCCCTGGGCGATCGTCAGCAAAGCGTCGCTGACGGCGATCCCTATATTCTTGTCCCCAACGTCCAATGCCATGACACGCATGAAATTGCATGATACAACGCAGGGCCAGAAGCTATAATGGCGGTTCGGAGGTTTCCCTTGATTTCCAAGAGTAAGTACGCGGCTTTGCTGCTGTCCTCAGTGCTTGTCGTCTACGCCATTGTCGGCGGCAAATTCGGACGGGTAAGCGCTCAGGATAGCTCCCTGCAGCAGCTCGACGTGTTCAGCCAGGTGTTTGCAAGAATCCAAAACGATTACGTCGATCAGCCTGCCATGAACACGGCCATCACCGGCGCCATTCGCGGCTTGCTGGAACAAGTGGATCCCTATGCCGGGTACCTGACTCAGAAAGATGTCAGTTTTTACAAAGACTTCAGCCCGGAGAAGACGCCGGGCATCGGCGTGGTTTTGGCGAAGGCCAACGGATTTCCTACCATTCTCGAAGCGATACCGGGCGGATCTGCAGCCAAAGCAGGTTTGAAAACGTTTGACACGATCGAAGCCATCGATGGTGTTCCGACGCGCGAGATGAACCTTGTCCAGGCCTACGGATACCTGGCAACGCCGGCCGACAAACCCGTAACGCTGACTCTCATCGGAAATAATCGGAGCGAACCTGAAACCGTGATGATGAGCCGGGAAGTCACGAAGATCCCGCCAGTCGAATCCAAGATGATTCAGAACGACATCGCGTATGTTCGAGTACCGTGGCTTGCTCAGGGCAAAGCAAACGAAGCGCGCAAGCAACTGGACGAGCTTCTTAAGAAGGGCGCAACGGGAGTCATTCTCGATCTTCGGGCCAGTGCCGGCGGGAAAGACACCGAAGGCTTCGCACTTGCAAATCTTTTCGTGGATTCCGGAACTCTTGGCTACAAGCAGGGACAAAAGGTTCCCAAGCAGCTTTTTCAGGCCGACCCTAAACTTGCAATCACGAAGTCTCCTCTCGTTGTCCTCGTAGATGGTGGAACTGGCGGCGGGGCGGAACTCGCCGCGGCAGCAATTTCAGATTCCAAGCGCGGCAAGCTCGTGGGCCTGCGAACATTCGGAACCGGCTCCGTTCAATCGTTGATCACTCTCGACGGCGGCGCCGCGCTGCTGATCTCGACGGCGAAGTACTACAGTCCCTCCGGCACGGATATTCAGATGAAGGGCGTCACACCGGATACGCGGGCTCCCGAAGCCAGCAGGCTCGATCCCAACTCTGCGGAAGCGCTGCAGGCACCGGCCCAAAAGTCCGACAAGCGTACGGACGACGAAATCCAGATGGATAAGGCCATCGAAATCCTGAAAGGTCTTCGGACCGCGACTCGGAAGGCTGCGTAGTCCCGGTCCGAGCTTCCGGTGCTGGTTCAACTTAATGGCGTCTCGAAGACCTTCGGTTCCCAAACCGTCCTTCGAGACGTTACCTTCCAGATCAATCCTTCCGAAAAAATCGGCCTGATCGGAACCAATGGCTCCGGGAAAACCACGCTCCTCAAGATGCTTTCTACACGGGCTGAGCCCGACGAAGGCTCGGTCAGCCGAAAGAGCGGATTGCAAATCGGCACGCTCGACCAGATTCCCGACTTCCACGAAAGCGTAACCGTTCTCGAGCAGGGGTTGACCGCTTTCGAGAACCTGATTTCCGCCGAGCGGGAAATGCGGCAGTTGGAGCACGAAATCTCCGACTCCCACAACGACACGCTTCTCGACCGCTATTCCTTTCTTCAACACGAGTTCGAACTTAAAGGCGGCTATCGATTCCGAGCGATGACGGAAGCGGCGCTGCAGGGTGTCGGGTTTTCCCGGCAGGCATTGAGCCGGCCCAGCAACACTCTGTCGGGCGGCGAAAAGAACCGGCTGGCCCTTGCGAAACTTCTACTCTCCGAAGCCGAACTCCTGCTGCTCGACGAACCGACAAACCACCTCGACATCCGTTCCATCGAGTGGCTGGAGCGGTTTCTGCGCGAAACGCCGAAAACCGTCGTCGTCGTTTCGCATGACCGGATCTTTCTCGATCGCGTAGTCGGCAGGATTCTCGAGATTGCGGACTCCCGCCTTTACGACTATCGGGGAAACTACACGGCATATCTCCACGAGCGCGCGGAACGGATGGCCCGCCAGGAAAGGGAATGGAGGCAGCAAAAGGAGTGGATCGCCGGCCAGGAAGACTACATCCGCAGGAATATTGCGGGCCAAAAGACCAAGCAGGCGCAATCCCGCCGGAAGATGCTGGCGCGGGTCCGGCGGATCGAAAGACCGCGCGGCGCTTCTCAACAAGTGAAGTTTCAGTTCCTGCCGATCGAGCGAGGGAGCCGGAATGTCTTGAGCGCGCGCAACCTTACCGTGGGCTACGAGACGCCGCTCGTCCGCAATCTCCAGTTGAATATCGAACGGGGATCGCGCTGGGCCATCCTGGGTGGAAATGGCGCGGGAAAAACCACGCTTCTCAAAACCCTGACCGGGTCTCTGTCTCCACTCGCGGGCGAACTCGACTGGAGCGAAGGAACAGGCTTAGGGTATTACGACCAGCAATTAGCCGATCTGAACATGAACTCCACCGTTATCGACGAAATCCGCGAACTGGACAGCACCGCAACCGACGGGGAGTTGCGCTCCTATCTGGCCCAATTTCTCTTCAGTGAAGATGACGTCTTCAAGAACGTCCGAAGCCTCAGCGGCGGCGAAAAGTCTCGCGTGGCGCTCGCGAAATTGATTTACGAGTCGCCGACGATTCTGGCGCTTGACGAACCGACGAACCATCTCGACATCGCGTCGCGTGAGGCTCTGGAGTCTGCCCTGACCGACTATCCTGGAACGATTCTGTTCGTGACTCACGATCGCTATCTCGCGCAAAAAATCGCTACGCATCTGATCTACCTTGAAGACGGCGAGGCGCACCTTTTTGATCGGCTGAGCGCCTTTGAGGATTGGTTGGATGGAGGTCCCGAAAAGAAAGCCGAGCCTCCGAAAGCGGAGGCGAAGGTTTCCGCAGCACCGCTATCCACCAACATGAGCAAGAACCGGCGCGAAAAGCTGGAGAAGGACATTGCTCAGACAGAGAGTGCGATCGCCACACTGGAGGCGGAACTCGGATCGCTCGAAGCGAGCTTCGCCAACCCGGAACCGGAGTTCGACTGGAAAGCCGCACATCGCAGGCACGCTGAAATCCAGGCAACGCTCGATAGACTCTATGACGAACTGGAAAAGCTGTCAGGCTTGCTCGGGTCAACATGAGAATGGCTGCACGGCGGCGGGTTCGCGGGCCGTCTAACGCCGCGCGGCAACAGCAAAGGCGAGAAAGTAGCGATCGAGGTACTCGAGAGTCGTTCCGTGCTCCTTGCCGCCGTCCATGGCATCGCAGAGAAATGTCCTGGCCCTCGTTAGTTCCTTCCGCCGGCCCGTCCAGCGGGCGTCGGAAATCGTCAAGTCGAGGAGTTCGAGGGCACGCACGAACGCTCTTTCACAAAGGTCGGGATTTCGTCCGTGCCATTTGCGGATGCGACCGACTTCGCTACCAACGTTCGCAAGCTGTTCGACCAGTGAGCGCTGCTGCCATGCGCCCAGAGCCTGTTCCTGATGAATCGCCACAAGCTACTCCTGAATTAGTTTTCCGACGATAACAAGGATCTTGTCACGGATTGTTGCATTCTCCACGTCGCGTGACCGGTTGCCCGATGAAGGCCGAACATTAATCATGCTGTCGAACTCGACCCATTGATCGTTCGGCAGATCCGGATACAGGTTGATACCCCAGAGATTCTGCTGAACCGAACCGCCATCCATCAAGGCAGCTTCTTCGTCGGCATGCAGGTCGCCGCCAATGGCCATCAGGTCGCGCTCTACGTCGACAACAGCCTTGACGAAGTCACCGAATTGTCCGGCAGCGATGTCTCTCAGCCTGCCCCGGTTGATTGCACTGTGAACAACTTCAATCCCCATGATGACATCTCGAACTCAGCGCTGCTGCCATACGCCCACTGTTAACAACATTTAACACAGGTCCGCCTGCAATCTCTCTTCAAAGAGGACGAAGTCCTGATAAGTTGGAGCAGAAATTCTGGAGGTCCTGCATGCTGAAAATGCGCTTGAAGATAATCGCTTTTGCGTCTGTCTCGACTTTGATGGTGCTCGTCTTCACTCTGTTCGCTCAGAATCCGCCCAAGGCTTCGGCCGTGCAGTTCAAGAACGCTATGGGGATAGAATTCATTAGGGTCACGCCGGGTGAATTCATGATGGGCTGTTCCAGTGGAGACGCACAGTGCAATGCCGACGAGAACCCGAGGCATCGCGTTCAAATCACAAAGGCTTTCGAGATTGGGAAATACGAAGTCACTCAGGCGCAATGGGTGGCCGTCATGCAAACCAATCCAAGTGGCAACAAAGGCGACAATCGCCCCGTGGAAACGGTGAGCAAGATCGAAGCGCAGGACTTCATCGCGAAACTGAATGCCGGTAATGACGGCTATAAATATCGCCTGCCTACCGAAGCGGAATGGGAATATGCGGCGCGCGCCGGAATGGATGCGCCGTATTCCGGTCCCCTCGATCAGGTCGCGTGGTACGCGGCGAACTCGGAAGATGAAACGCATCCCGTGGGACAAAAGAAACCGAATGCGTGGGGTCTTTATGATACGCAGGGGAACGTTCGGGAATGGGTATCGGATTTCTATTCGAATAACTACTACAGCGTCAGTCCGGCTGCAGATCCGACTGGACCACAGCCGTGCGCCCCGGGTGGACCCGGCTTCGGTGGACCTGGGCCTGGTCGTGGCGGACGCGGCGGGCCCGGCGGGCCGCAAGGCGGCGGTCGAGGAGGCCTCGGCGGGCCGCAGGGCGGCAATATCCAACCTCCACCGCCGCCACCTCCACCACCGCTGGCAGGCTTCCCGGCTGGAGGAACGCAACAACAACAGATCGATGCGCTGCGGCAGCAGGTTGAACAACTGCAGCAGCAACTCCAACAACTTCGGAATGACTTTCTGGCTGGCCCTTTTCGCGGCGGCCCCCCCGGAGCCGGAGGACCCGGCGGCGCCGTGAGCGGGCCTTCCACCTGTGTTGGCCGGGGAGAGGGCGCGCAACTCGTGGATACGCTCGACGGACTTCCGACCGGCCTCCCGGTAGTGCGCGGTGGCGGTTGGGATCAGCGGGACGTGTTCCAGCGCGTGTCGGCCAGATATAGCTATTACGGGCCTACTCTCAGAGTCGGGGATATCGGATTCCGTGTCGTCCGCGAGTCTGTCGCACCATCGCAATAAGTGCCTCCGATATGCTCAGACGGATAGCAAGGCGCACAAAACACGACTGATTGGCATACTCAAATGATCAGGCGAGGCGCTTGTTAGGATTGACGGTAAGCATAAGGATGCCGCTCATCGTGGAAACTGCGGAAGCGATCATCAGCGGTAGTACCCACGACCCGTACCACTGCACGAGATATCCAAGGACGACCGGACTGATGGTCCCTCCAAAATTGCCGAACATGTTCATGCTTCCCGTGATGGTTCCGGCTGCCCTTTGGCCGACGTCGTGACAGACGGACCACATGCCGCCTAATCCGAGATCCAGCATCCCTGCGGCAAGGGACAGAAAGATCGCGCACGATGTATTGCTGGAACTGAGAGCGGCGATCGCCAGAAACAAACCGCTGAGGGGCATCGAAATCACCGCAATCGACCGGCCAATCCGCAGACCGCGGTTTTTCACGAGGTAGTCCGTCAGTTTGCCGCCGAGAAGGCACGCGGCTCCGGAGCTGAGAAGGACGATCGCGTGAATAATGCTTGTAGCCGCCGCTGAAAATCCCCGAACCTTGCTGAGGTAGGTGGGAAGCCACGTCAGATAAAAATAGAGCGTGTAGCCGTAGCAGAAGTACATCGCGCAAATCCTCAACATGGTGGAGTTGAGCAGACTGCTCCATGGAAGGCGCGGAAGACTATTTCCTGACGGCTGCGCGCTATCGCGCTTGCGCTCGCTCCGCTCGTCGAGTATCGAGCGGGAACGGATGATTTCCAACTCCGCGGCATTCACGGCCTGATGCTTTGCAGGATCTTCGACGAACCACTTCCACCAGAAGATGCACCAGATCACTCCCAGTGCTCCGAAAATCCAAAACGAGGCGCGCCATCCGGAGTATGCGAGGATCGGCGTCACCAGCAGCGGAGTTGCCGCCCCGCCAATTCGCGAGCCGAAAAACAGGATGCCGTGAGCCCGGCCGCGTTCGCGCTCGGGAAGCCATCGGGAGAACGCTCCCGAGATGTTGGGGAAGGCGCCGGCTTCTCCGACACCGAACAAGAATCGCGTGGACAGCAGAGAGGCGTAGTTCCAGGCAAGTCCGGTCGCGGCCGTGAACGCAGACCACCAAAGGACGATGCGCGTCAGTACTTTTCTTGGCCCAATCCAGTCCCCGAGTCTGCCGCTCGGTATCTCAAACACCGCGTAAGCAAACGTGAAGGCTCCGAATACCCAGCTCATCTGCGGCGTCGTTAAATGAAGATCGGTCGATACGGCTGTCGCCGCGGAAGAAATGCAGACGCGGTCGATATACGTGACGATCGACATTGCAAATGCAAACCGCAATAGCGTGAATCGTGTTCTTGAAGGAGGTCCCACAGCAGCGAGATTAGACCACGTCTTGCCGAATCCTCACATCGCTGGATTGCTCGGTACGACACCCCGAAGGGGTGCAAGGATATTAGCCAGGAGTAAGTCGCGAAGCGACGCAACCCCTGGGCATGTGGCGCCTAGAACCCTGGCACCCGAGTGGGTGCCAGGACTCGCTAAAACGAATCTTCCGGATGAGCGGAGCGAATGCAAGCCCGGTAGGGCGCGGCCATCGAGAGTGGTTACGCTCGTTTCACTCGCTAACCACCGGCTAATTTTCTTCCACCCCTTCGGGGTGATGTTCTGTTCTGCTACAATGTCTAGTTCATTTGTCTACCGGATCCCTGCCTATGGCCAACATCCGAAATATCACGGTTCGTGGAGCACGACAGCACAACCTGAAGAACGTGAATGTCGAAATTCCGCGCAATCAACTCACGGTCGTCACGGGGTTGAGCGGCTCGGGGAAGTCAAGCCTCGCCTTTGACATCATCTACGCCGAAGGCCAGCGGCGGTATGTGGAGTCCCTCTCCGCTTATGCCCGGCAATTCCTGGACCGTCTCGAGCCGCCCGACGTGGACTCGATCGAAGGACTGTCCCCTGCAATTTCCATCGAGCAAAAGACGGCGTCGCGGAGCCCGCGATCGACAGTCGGGACTGTCACTGAGATCTACGACTACCTGAGATTGCTATATTCGTCTGTAGGTATTCCACATTGTTACGAATGCGGCAAGCCGATCTCCAAGCAAACTCCCGACCAGATCGTTCGCCACGTAAAGGCCTTGCCCGAGGGCGAGCGCGTGATGATCCTCGCGCCGATCGTGCGCGGGCGCAAAGGCGAGTTCAAGAAGCAGCTTCAGGCGCTGGCGAAAACGGGCTTCGTTCGAGCCCGAATTGATGGAACCCTGCATTCTCTCGATGAGCCTATCGACCTCGACAAGAAAAGGAATCACACGATTGAAATCGTGGTCGATCGCCTGCTCATCAAGAAAGACATCGATCGGCGTCTGGAAGCCTCCGTCGAACAGGCGATAAAGCTCACGAATGGCATCGTTCTGGTTGCGATCGTGGACGGACCGGAGCATCTCTACTCCGAAAAGATGGCTTGTATCGATTGTGGCGTCAGCGTGTCGACGATCGAGCCTCGCACATTTTCGTTCAACAGCATGTATGGAGCCTGCGAAACATGCCACGGGCTGGGGGTGAAGTACGACTTCGATCCGGCGCGCATCGTGATTGACCCGACACGACCGTTGCTACAGGGTGCTCTGGCCACAACCAACACCTGGCTCGACGATGAGTTGGAAACCCATTTGAAGCGTATCGAACAACAAGCCGCCCTCGATCTTTCGCCGCCGTTCGAACAGCTTCCTCAAAAGGTTCAACAGGTCGTCTTCTACGGCAGCAAGGAACGCGGGAAGCGCGTTACCGGAATCGTCGAATTCCTCAATGAGCAGTACGAACGGGACAGTCCGCTGGCGGAAGATCTGGCCGGTTTCATGGTGACGAGGCCATGCGCCGCTTGCCATGGCGCAAGGCTGAAACCCGAGAGCCTCGCGATCCGCGTCGCCGGCAAGTCGATCGCGGAGGTAGTGGCGTGGCCGATCACCCACACGATCAAGTTCTTTGCGGAACTCGAGCTTGGAGCGCGGGAACGATTGATCGCCGATCGAATCGTTCGGGAGATTCGGGATCGTCTCGATTTCCTGGACAACGTCGGCTTGAACTATTTGAGTCTCGATCGGGCGGCCAACACGCTTTCGGGAGGAGAGAGCCAGCGCATTCGCCTGGCGACTCAAATCGGCTCCCGGCTTCGCGGCGTGCTTTACGTGCTCGACGAGCCTTCGGTCGGCCTGCACCACAAGGACAATTCCCGGTTGCTGACGACGCTGCAGGAACTTCGCGACCTGGGCAACACCGTCGTCGTCGTCGAGCACGATGAGGAAACCATACGGAAAGCCGACTACGTCATTGACCTTGGGCCGGGAGCTGGAACAGAAGGGGGCTTTCTCGTGGCGGCCGGAACACCCGCGGACGTGGCGGCTAACGAAAACAGCCTGACGGGTCAGTATCTTTCCGGACGTCTCAGCATTGCCGTTCCGACAAAGCGGCGGCAGTCCAATCATAAAGCGGTTGTGATTCGCGGCGCGACGGAACACAACCTCCAAAACATCGATGTGTCCTTCCCGATCGGATTGATGACGGTGGTTACTGGTGTCTCCGGTTCAGGCAAGTCGACGCTGGTTAACGAGATTCTCTACAAGGCGCTGTCGCGCACGCTGTATCGGGCACTCGACGAACCCGGCGCGCACAAAGGGATCGAAGGACTGAACCTCATTGACAAGGTCATCGAGATCGACCAGTCCCCGATCGGCCGAACGCCCCGATCGAATCCCGCTACATACACGGGAGTATTTACGCCGATTCGCGAGCTCTACGCGATGCTGCCGGAATCGCGCATCCGCGGCTACAAGCCAGGCCGCTTCAGCTTTAATGTCAAAGGCGGACGTTGCGAGGCGTGCCAGGGTGACGGACTCCGCAAGATCGAGATGAGCTTTCTGCCGAACGTGTATGTTTCCTGCGAGGTATGCCGGGGCAAGCGCTACAACAGCGAGACGCTGGCGATTCTATACAAGGGCCTGTCGATTTCCGATCTGCTGAGTTCCACGGTCGCCGATGCATTGCCTGTCCTCGACGCAGTGCCGCAGGTTTATGCCAAGCTGCAAACCTTGGTGGACGTGGGTTTGGGCTACATCGGCCTTGGCCAGCCGGCAACAACGCTTTCGGGCGGGGAAGCGCAGCGGATCAAACTGGCGCGAGAACTTAGCAAGCGCGCAACGGGCAAAACGCTCTATATTCTCGACGAACCTACAACCGGTTTGCATTTCGATGATGTCCAAAAGCTGCTGCAAGTGCTCCATCGATTGACAGACCTTGGCAACACGGTGATCATTATCGAACATCATCTGGACGTCATTAAGACGGCAGACTGGGTTATCGACCTGGGGCCCGACGGTGGCGTTCACGGCGGAAAGATCATGGCGAGCGGCACTCCGGAAGATGTTGCCCGATCCCTGAAGTCCTATACGGGTCAGGCTCTGGCGCAAGTCCTATGAAGAACTCCAAAGCCCTTATCGAACATTTCGTGAGTGAGAGCGTTCGCGTGAAGACCGAGTTCTTCCAGACGAATGCGACGCTGGTGGCCGAAACGGCCGCGAAGATGGCGGCCGCACTCCGGGAAGGGCGCAAGGTGCTTCTGTTTGGGAATGGCGGCAGCGCCGCAGATGCCCAGCATATCGCCGCTGAATTCATCGGCCGATTCATTCCGGACCGCATTCCCCTGCCCGCCATTTCCCTCGCGACCGACACGTCCGCGTTGACCGCGTTGGGCAACGACTACGGCTACAACGCCGTATTTTCCCGGCAGCTTCAGGCTCTGGGAAATACGGGCGACGTCGCCATAGCCATATCCACCAGCGGGAACTCACCGAGTGTGGTTGAAGCTCTCGATGTAGCACGATCAAAAGGCTTGTTCACAGTTGGCTTTGCGGGACAGGGTGGGGGCAAGATGCAGGGGAAAGCGGACGTTTTATTCTGCGTGCCGACCCGCATGACACCAAGAATCCAGGAGACACACATTCTGTTGGGGCACATTCTCTGTGAGTTGATCGATCGTGAGCTTTTTCCTGAGGCGTACCCGCAAGACTGACGTGGAATCCCGGTACCCGCTCAAGCCGCTTCCCTTGGATGGAGTAACTACTTATCCCCTTGCCGACCGCAAGAGCAAGGTCACCGCAGACATGTTCGGGAAAGCCCCTGACGGTTCGGACACCGTTCTGGGATTTATTTCCAAGCTTCCCCACATTCTTGCCGGCGACAGCCTGCGCACCTTGATTCGCGCGATCAACGACGCACGAACTTCCCAAAAAGCCATTGTCTGGGGCCTGGGCGGTCATGTCATAAAAGTGGGCCTGGGACCTGTGATCAACGATCTGATGCAGCACGGCTTCGTCACAGCGGTCGCGATGAATGGGTCCGCCGCCATTCACGACTTCGAGGTTGCCGTGGGCGGCGCGACGTCCGAGGAAGTTGGAGATGTTCTCGGTTCAGGAAAGTTTGGAATGGTGCGGGAAACCGCGGAGCAGATGAACGGCGCGATCAACGCAGCCGCCCATGAAGACATCGGCCTTGGCGAGACTCTCGGACAGGCAATCGTCAGCGGAGGTAGCGCGTTTCCCTACTCGAACATCAGCATCCTTGCCGAGGCGTGGAGGAGAAGCATCCCCGTTACGGTTCATGTCGCGGTGGGAACCGATACGATCCACGCTCATCCGTCTGCTTCAGGCGAAGCCATCGGCAAAACCTCGTTTCATGATTTTCGCCTCTTCAGCTCTGTGCTGCAGGGACTGGATGGCGGCGGCGTTTATTTGAACATCGGATCGGCGGTGCTGCTTCCCGAAGTGTTCCTGAAGGCGGTCTCGCTGGTGCGCAATCTGGGCCACCCGCTCGAAGGCTTCACGACAGCCAATCTGGATTTCATTCAGCACTACCGGCCTACGCAGAACGTACTCAAACGGCCCACGCAGAACAGCGGTCAGTCGATCGCACTGACGGGTCATCACGAAATCATGGTTCCTCTTCTTGCGGCGGCCCTCAAAGGATCGCTGGAATCGCTGTAAATGGACGAACCCCTTCTTTCCGAACAGGAGTTCCCTGCATTTCGGTGGCGCCGAGCCGATCTGATCGCTTTCGCCGCATTCTTCATCGCTGTCGTCGTGGTCTTGCCGATCGGTGCCTTCCTGGTGCTTCGTGCTTTCCGGCCGGAGTTGCAAATCGCGGACCTGTCGGGAGTGGAACAGATTCTCATCCAGGCGTTCATAGATGTCGTGCTCGTGGGATTCATCTTTTTTCTGATCAGGGTGCTGCATGGGCAGCCGATCCGGGAGACCTTGCGCTGGCCCAGCCGAAGGAAGGTTCCTGTGGCGCGGCTCATTTTCGGAGGCGCGTTTCTCTCCCTTACTGTGCTGATCGTGTCTTCGGTCTTCCCGCCGCCGACCGAATCGCCTCTGGAGAAGCTCCTCACCACGACCGAATCGCTCGTGGTCTTCGTCATCTTTGGAATCACCGTGGCGCCTCTTCTTGAGGAAATAATCTTCCGCGGCTTTCTCTACGCACTGCTGGCGGATGTGTACAGTCCGGAAGTGGCCGTGCCGATCACGGCCGTGCTTTTTGCCGGGCTCCATCTTTCACAACTCCGTGGTAACTGGCCGGCGGTCTTACTGATTCTCGCGGTGGGTTATGTGCTGACTGTCGTGCGCAAACGCTCCGGTTCCCTCATTCCCTCGGTGATCATGCACACCGCGTACAACTCGATGATCTTCGGAATCTCCGCGCTGTCAACGCTCGTGGAGCACGGTGCCAAGAAGTGACGGCACTCCAAGGGTTGCCTCCAGATGCGCGCTATTCAGCACCCGATGCCCGCCGGATTCGCTTCATCAGCGGAACCTGATATTTCGAGGAAAGTTCGTGCTCCCAGACGCGCACCACGTGCCATCCCATACTTCCGGAGGGTACTACTTGGATTTTGATCGCGGGTTTTCGCTGGTACACAAATCGATCAAGACAACCAAACAAGTTTGACTTCTTTCTCCACTACTCTGAACTCGGTGTCCGCCGTAACAAGATCCGCCTTCTTGGCGATCGCTGCAGCTGCGGCAAAAGCATCGGCCAAACCCAGGTTATGAACAACTTTTAAATGCGCCGCAGACTCCGCTAGTTCTCGATCGATCGGTACGACATCCAACGGCATCGTGCGTTCGAATCGCTGGCCAATCTCAAGTCCTTCCGTACCTTGCTTCTGCTCCAATTTGTAAAGAACCTCGGCCCAGTTTACTGCACTGATTAAGAGCGCTCTATCCGTCTCGGCCGCTTTGTGGAACAGCGTTCTAACTTGATCCATACCTGTTTGACCGAAAAACATGGCGAGAAGCGCTGAAGCGTCCAACACTGTCGCTTTCACTTACGATTTTCCCGTATGCGCTCGGCACGGCGTTCTTCCAGATGCTCGCGCACGACAGACTTCTCCCCAGCTTTCTGCTTGAAAACGCCACAGAACGAGTCGATGTATTCGGGCGTGACCGGCTGAAAGATAATCTGGCCCTGGTCCTCTATAAAATTAATGCGCGTCCCCGGTTTGATGCCATAACGGCGGCGGATGCGCGAAGGAACGACCAATTGGCCTTTCGACGTAACATATGCGGTATCCATGGAACAAAGTCTGACACAAGACAAAACGTAAGGCAAGTCAGCGGCGTAAGACAGTTCTGAAAAGTCCGCTAGTTGACGTAGCGTTCGTAGAGGGTGGTTCGCTGGCGGGGAATGAAGCCGGCATCCTGAATGACACGGCGAAGTTCGGCGTCGTTCGCGCGGTTGCGGGCGCCTGCGGCACTGATGACGTTTTCTTCGATCATGATGCTGCCCATGTCATTGACGCCGAATCGAAGACCAACCTGGCCGATCTTCAGGCCCACCGTTAGCCAGGACACTTGCATGTTGTCGATATTGTCGAAATAAATGCGGCTCAAGGCTAGCATGCGCAGGTATTCGGCTGCGGTCACTTCCGGAAGATCCCGCTTCGCGAGCTCCGTGTGTTCGGGCTGGAACGTCCAGGGAATGAATGCCGTAAGCCCCCCGGTTTCATCCTGGAGTTGCCGCACCTTTTCGAAGTGATTGATGCGATGTTGTAGAGTCTCGCCAACACCGATCATCATTGTGGCTGTGGTTTTCAGTCCCAGTTTGTGCGCCTCGCGGTGAACCATGATCCAGTCGGCGCTGTTGCACTTGAGCGGACTGATATCGTGACGAACCTCGTCGTCGAGAATCTCGCCACCGCCACCGGGCATCGAATCCAGCCCTGCAGCCTTGAGACGTTCGAACGTCTGCGCCACCGAGAGTTTGGAGACCTTCGCGATGTTGAGAATCTCGGAAGGCGAGAAGCAATGACAGTGGATTTTGAAACGTTCCTTGATTCCTGACAGCAGCTTTTCGTAGTAATCGATCTTTAAGTCCGGATGGACGCCGCCCTGCATCAGGATACCTGTACCGCCCAACGCCAGCGTTTCTTCGATCTTCTTGTAAATGACGTGGTCCGGCAGGACGTAGGCCTCATCGTCACCCTTCACCCGATAGAAAGCGCAGAAGGTACAGAATTCCTTGCAGACGTTGGTGTAGTTAATATTCCGGTCGATGATGTAGCTGACGACGTTTTCAGGATGCCGACGGAGACGAATGCGATCCGCAGTTTCCGCCAGGTCCAGAAGATCGGCCTGCTCGAAAAGGAGAATCGCTTCTTCGGGAGTCACGCGCGTACCGTCTACAGCCGAATCCAGAATTGATCGAACGTCTCTCATAGAAACTCCACGGACCGTGCCGACTTGATCGCTCCCACGCGCGCAGCCATTTCGTAAAAGATTCGCAGGCCCTCCACGCACGACTCATCCATGTGATAGTCGACGTTGCCGGTCAGGTATTCTCGCAGAAACTCTTCCTTGAGAGAAAGCGGCTCCGCGTAACGCTTTGCGATGTCCGGAATGTGCGAAACGCCGTACTCGCGAGATTCCCGTAGAGCATCCGCAACTTTTTGGTCCTGGAATCCTGGGCGCGCGGCCCAAAACGCAAAGACAAACGGCAGGCCGGTAAGGACCTTCCATCGTTCTGCAAGATCGAAAACTTCGAGGGGCTCGGGGCCGTATTTCAAGAAGGCCTTCTGTTTGATCTCGTTCGGGAGCTCGTTCTCCTGCATGAATTGGAGGGCGGTATCTCCAATCAAAACCGCCGCATCGCTCTTGGCCAGCATATCGGCGAGGTTCGCCGGGGCGGGACTGAAGTCCGGCCGGATCTGGTAGAACTCGCTGAACACGATGCGCGCGAGCGCGGCAGAAGTCCGCGACGTGTTATCGACAGCCACCGTCTTCACCTGCCACAAGGGTTTGTTGGAAATCAAAAGAACGCTCTTCACGCGGTGACGGCAGGCGACCGCCGGCCCGGGAATAATCTTTGTACCTGGAATGCGCTGAAACTCAATGGATGGAATCAGTCCGATGTCTACTTTCCCCTGCTGGAGCTGGTCTGCGCATTCAGCGGGCGTGTGGAGAAATGGCTCAAACTGCTCGGACTGCGGGCCTTCGAGAATGCCCCACGCCAGTGGGATGGAGTTCAGGTATTTGACGATGGAGATTTTTGTCTTTGGCACAACCTTCGAATTCTAGCACTGCCGCGTTTGGTAAGATACCGCCTGTGCGCATGGAAGGACGGTATGAGCGGCTGCGAATGCAAGCCCGCCAGGGCGCAGCCGTCAAGAAGGGCAGGGCATGGAAATTGCAGTAGTCGGCGGTGGCCCGGGTGGATGCTGGTCCGCAATTCTCCTTGCCCGTCGGGGCCATATCGTCACGTTGATCGATCCGCAGGCACCCTGGGAAAAACCCTGCGGCGGCGGAATCACGACGAAGGCGCTTCAGCAGTTCAAGATTTTTGCGAGTGACCTGCCGCGGAAGAATGTCGAAACGATCACGGTCTTTTTCGGAGATAAGAATTCCGTCAGTATCACGCCGCAGTTGCCGCTGGCGATTGTGTCCCGCAAGGAACTTGCCCGGTATTTGCTGAAAGAAGCTGCAAGCGCGGGCGTGAGGTTCCTTCACGATCGCGTGACGCGAATTCAGGCCGAGGGCCATCGCTGGCGGGTGAAAACCAAGGAGGATGCGCTCGAAGCCGATTTTATCGTCGGAGCCGACGGCGCCACCAGCTTTGTCCGGCGCACTCTGGGAACGGCGCTGCGACCTGAAGATTTGTGCATCACATTGGGCTATTTCATTCCTCGCGACGTTCCCGCGACCATGAAAATCTTTTTCGTGCCGTCCCTGGAAGGGTACCTCTGGTCGTTCCCTCGACCTCAACACATCTCCTATGGCCTGATCAGCCGCAGCGGTCCGGGCCGGACGGCCAAAGCCAAAGAACTTCTCTCGAACTTCATCCTCGCGGATCTCGGAGCGGATGTCATGGAGAACGCCGAGTTCTATAGCGCTCCTGTGCCGTGCCTCAGTCCTCAGTCCTGGAAAAAGAATGTTGTTGCGGGAGATCGGTGGGCTCTCGTGGGCGACGCCGCGGGGTTGGTGGACCCGATCACCGGAGAAGGCATCTATTTCGCTTTTCGCTCGGCCGAGATTCTTGCGGAGACGATCGATCGCCCGGGGCAGTATGCGAAGACGGTCTTGCACGAGATCGGCCGCGAGCTCGCTCGCGCGTCGCGGATGTACGGAAAGTTCTATCGCGGCCACTTCCTTGGCGGGGACTTCCGCAAGCGCACCATCCAGCTTGCACGTCGCAGCCGGACTGTCCGCCAGATCCTGGGAAACCTCGTGGCGGGCAGCCAACCCTACATCGGCCTGAAGAAGAAGCTTGTGTTGTCGGTTCCTGCCGTGGGGTGGGATCTCCTCACGGGGCGAAGTTAAGCCGGCGCCTGCTATTGATACATTGCCAACCCTGTTGGCAATGTATCCCCGAACGCACGAGCCTGGTCCGTGTTTTCCATAGGAACAACTTCGATGAGGAGGCGTTGCCAGGAATCGGGAGCGCCAGCAGACCGCAGCGCATCGAGGGCGCTTGTACGCAGAGACTCTTCCAGATCGCGGTAGCGGTCGCCACTCAAGCGGGCGACCTGGACCATCGCGAAGAGAGCACTCTCGATGTTGTGAGAATAGGCGTCGAGCAAAAGATTCAGCCATTCGGATGCTTTGTAGGGCCCGACCGTGTTGTGGATGCTTCCATAAAGAGGGACGCGTGCGCCGAGGCGGCCGAGGGCCCAGGCCCACGGGCCAGGCGTGGAAACACGCGGGGCGATCCAGTCACCCAATGTGATTTTTTCCTCCGGAGCCAGGTGTTCGAGGGCTGCCGCAAGGCGGGCCATCTCATCAAGTCCCTCGGGCTGAACGCCTTTCAGTTTCGGTTGATTCTTAGGTTGCTGCCGCGCGAGGCGACGCTCGAGATGCGGTTTGAGGTAGCTCCATATTTCCTTATGTCGTGCTTCGCTTAGTCCGCCTGCAATGCGGCGCCACATGATCCAGAATTCGATCCAAACCGGTTTCTCCTTGTGAAACGCCACGCTGTGGCCGAATAGCGCGGCCATGCGCTCGCATCGCCATTCATCCAGCGGATAACCAAAGCCTGGACGCAACGTGTACCCCGTAAGCTGAAACCATATGCGCTCATGATCCGCGGATCGGCGACGCTTCCCCGACCCCTTCTCCAGCACTCGCCACAACTCGCGCAGCACTGGTACTCCCCACCGCTCGCGAGGTCCCAGCGATAACTCCAGACCTCGCCATGATTGTTTGATCTTACTTGCAAGAAGGGGGGTGGCCCCCACACCACTTTTATCTCCGAAAAGTTGTTCGATCTTGTTTCGAGCTTCGGCGAACTGAGGCGGCATCGATTCGATAACTTGATCCTTAACGCTTGCCGCAGCGCCGCGGAGTTCGAATTCAAGCCGCCATTGCTCACTCGACGCGTCCGACACGCACCACAATTCCAGCGTCCCGATCTCGGTCAGAATCGCGCGGAGGTGTACGGGAACGTGCCCCGTCTTCCCGTCGGCACTTTTCACCACGGTGTGGATTGGCGGGAGTGCGTGAAGGTCTTTGCCAACGAGGGTAATTTCGCCCGAAGACACCACGCGGTCCGACGTCGACGTGAACAACGGAAACTGCACGGGCTTGCCGAGCGCCAGGCTGTACGTCCGCGCACCCAAGTCCACCGTCTGGCCTTCTTCCTGACCACGAGGAATCAGGCAGAGTGCCCTGGGTTCTTGGCCTTGCCGGGTTTCGAGTCCGACATAGAACGAATGAGCGGCGCCGCCACCGATCCTGCGCCCCATGCCCCGACGAACGACGCCGTACCACGCGGCGCCGCGCGCAACCGCGAGCTCGAGGGATTCGTGCTCGAGCACTCGAATGCCGGAAGCGCCGGGCCACCAACTGGAAATCACTTCCATCAATCGTGATGCGAGAGCGCGCGAATTGAAGACGCCGCCGTTCAGCAGGATTGCGTCGGGGCGTCCCGCATCGGCGTGCGCGCGTAGGAAGCCGGCAAGTTGCCTCGTCACAGCCGGATCCTGCGCGTAGGGAAGGCCGAATTCCTGAAGTGCGACACGGGTCGAGCGGCGCGGCTCGTCGTCCGGGCCGCAGCGCGGAAAGAAGCCATCGAGCACAATGCTTTGGACCTCCTCACGCGAAAGGTTTGCTGACATCGAACCGCCGATAAGCTGGCCGCCTTCCGAAAGAACGGAGAGATGATACGTGTCTGGCGCATTTGCGGAGAGAAACGATTCCTTGGCCGCACGGCTCGCCTGGAGCAGTTCGTTCCACTGCGTCGCACTGAGTTTCCGTCCGCCCGCGGTCATCTGTTCTTCGGCGCGGCGCGCTATGGCAGCGTCCATGTTGTCGCCACCCAGCATGAGGTGGTCGCCAACAGCGATGCGGCGGAGGTCCTGGCTATCGCTAATTTGAACCAGGGTGAAGTCCGAGGTGCCGCCGCCGACATCCACAACGAGGACCAGCGTCACGCCATCCAGTGTTGCTGCGAGGTCGTGACGATGCCGTGCCGTGAAATCGTAGAAGGCTGCCTGCGGCTCTTCGACCAGCGTGAATTTCTGCAATCCCGCGTTGCGTGCGGCAGTGACCGTGAGAGAGCGGGCGACTTCGTCAAAAGAGGCGGGAACGGTGATCACAACTTCCAGCGTTTCAAGAGGCGTCTCCGGATGGGCGTGGTTCCACGCGTTGCGGATGTGAACAAGCAGCTGGGACGACGCTTGAACCGGCGACATCTTTTCCAGATCCGACGCCGCGCTCCATGGAAGAATTGCGGCGGTGCGGTCAACGCCCGAATGGGAGAGCCATGATTTGGCAGATAGGATCAAACGAGAAGGAACTCGCGCCCCTTGCCAGCGAGCGAACTCGCCGACAATTTGCGCGGGAGCCGGATCCCAGGCCAGGGCATAGGCCTCCGGCGGAAGCTCGCTCGCGTGCGGAAGGTAAATCGCTGAAGGAAGCACGGGCAAGGCGCGAATATCAAATGCGCGGACGGCTTGAACTATGGGAAAGTCCAGTAAGGCAGCATCGATTCCGGACGACGGATCGATATAGGCGACCGCGCAGTTGGAAGTGCCGAGGTCAATGCCGACTAAAAAATCGCTCATGCAAGCATTCCAGCGCGATTAGAAGATAGGTCACTCTTTCGTCCGCACGTTCATTTCGAGCTTCCAGCGACCAGGCCCCCCCTTCTCGAGGCACCGCAATTCCAGAGTACCTACTTCAGTGACGGCCGCCTGCAGATTAACAGGTACGAGCTTTCCGGATTCTCCGCTGAGGGCGGTCTCGATGGGGGCAACTTCTTCAAGCTCGGCACTATCGGTAGCGTGGTCGATCATGTCGCCTACACGGTCTTCACGACGAACGGACGAAGAGAAGAATCGGAACACGGTGGGTTCTCCGACAAGAAGCGCGAATTCCTGGGGCGGAACGTCCGCCTGAGATCCCTCTTCCATACCAAACGGCGCGACGCATAGTGCCTTGACCGGAGGGTCGAAGCCGGGCACGGCCGGCATCGCAGCTTCAACCCCGACGTAGTAGGCCCGAGCCGTCCCTCCCCGAATCCTAATGCCGTGGCCGTGGCGGACCCATCCGTAGTATGCAGCGCCGCGCGCCACCGCAAGATCAAGACCGGCGCCTTCGAGTTCCCTCACCGGGGAACCGCCGTCCTTCGCCAGCCAATCGTTCAGTACTTCGAGGATCCGTCCCTTCAGGACTGGCGCCTTGAACACGCCTCCATTGAACAGAATGGCGGTGGGATGAACGAAAGCCTTCCCTTCCGCGATTCGCGACTGGCGGGTGAGTAAAGCAGCAAGATGGCGAGTGATCCCCGGATCCTGCGCATAAGGCAGGCCGATCTGAGTCAGTCCCATCCGGCGCGCAATTTGAGGAATCTCCGCGACGCTGACTTTCGGAATAAAGCCATCGACAAGGATGCGCGTGAGATCCTCTCGTGTTAGTTCGGTCTTGATTGTTCCGCCAATCAGGGCGGAACCGCGGTTGGGAATCGAGATCGGAATCTTCTTCAACTTTGGATCGATGAACAGGACTTCCTTAGCCTGACGGCATCCGTAGGTCAACGCGTTGAACTGCCACGCATCCAGATTTTTTCCTTGTGCAAGATGGTGCGCAAGCGCGAGGTCCATGTTGTCGCCGCCGAGAAGGATGTGATCACCGACGGCCAAACGCGTGAACTGAAGATCTCCGTCCTGTTCGGTTACAGAAATCAAAGAGAAATCGGTCGTACCACCCCCGACGTCCACGACGAGGATGACATCGTCAACCTTGACCTGCTTCCGAAAACCGTCTCCCGCATTCTCGAGCCAGGCATACAAGGCCGCCTGGGGTTCCTCGAGCAATGTCACGGTGCGAAGACCCGCCTCGGCTGCGGCCTGTATCGTGAGTTCGCGCGCGGCCGCATCGAACGACGCCGGAACCGTAAGAATAATCTCTTCCGAATTGAGGTCCGTCTTGTGCGAAGTCTTCCAGGCCCCGACGAGATGCCTGAGGTAGCGCGCCGAAACTTCAACCGGAGAAATTCTATCGACTTCGGGCGGCGCCTGCCACGGCAAGAGCGCTCCGGTTCGGTCCACGCCAGGGTGGCTTAACCAGCTTTTCGCCGATACGACCAGATGCGTCGGGACCTTGGCGCCATGAGCTCGGGCAAACTCGCCAACTGCATAACCAGCTTTCTTCTCCCACGGCAGGGCAAGAGAGCCGGGCGGGAACTCGCCATCTTTCGCCAGATACAAGAATGAAGGAAGCAAGGGCAGTTCTTCGACTATTCCGGGCGCGGTGAGTTGCGGGATGGGCATGACATCGCCTGAACCTTCGATCAGATTGCGCGAGCAGACAGCGCAGTTCGTAGTTCCGAGATCAATGCCGACAACATATCGAGTCATGGCGTTAAGGCAATTCCACTTCGGCGGGCGCGATGACACATGGGTCGAGCGCGTCGGAGATGGACGGCATCCGGATCTGGACTGCGATCCATCCGTGATGTTTCAGAATGCCCTTGAACGGTGGTTGCCCGCTGACATTGCCCGTTAGCCGCATGCGCTGGGCATCGAATCCGATGGGCACGGTCATGAGGCCGCCCTCGGTATCCGGCACAGCCGGTGCAATTTCAAAAGACTGTCTCAGCACCTTACCGCATCCACTGTGCACGAAGCGCGCTGCGGCGCCGATTTCTTCATCAGAGAAACCTGCGACGTCTTGCTGGAGGAAGTCGACAAATCGTCCCTCACGCTGGAACGCTGAGAGCAAGGCCAGGCCGGATGCATGCACCCGCTCGGGCGGCGGGGCCGATCTCGCTTCAGACGACGCTCGCCGCTCCAAGCCTTCATCCACCTCACTTGCGAATTGAGTGCTAATGAGCAGGCGCCACGCCATTCTCACCCGGTTCCAAAACGCTATGCGCTTCATATGGAAACGATATCAGCATTTGCGACCGGGAAGACGCAGATTGGTTTCGCCGACAAGAGTTTGCCGGAATTCCTCTCTGTCCCTCATTTCACAACTATTTCGCGAACAGTTGTTCCTGAATATTTTTGAATGCTTTGATCTCGATGGCGTTGCCGCTGGGGTCCAGGAAGAACATCGTGCGTTGTTCGCCGGGTTGGCCTTTGAATCGCACATGGGGCTCGATGACGAATGGAACTTGCGCATTGCGCAGTTCCTCTTCAAGGACATCGAAATAGAAGTAATCGAGAACGGCGCCGAAATGGGGAACGGGAACGCCGTGGCCGTCCACGACGTTGAAGGCCGGATCGTTGGTGCTGCCGGGATACTTGTCGGAGAGATGACAGACGAGTTGGTGGCCGAAGAAATTAAAATCCACCCACTCGCTGGAACTGCGCCCTTCGGCGCAGTCCAGGATTTCTCCGTAGAACTTCCGAGCTTCGGCAAGATCGCGAACGCGGATCGTTAGGTGAAACGGGGGAAGGCTATCCACGGCGCTAATTCACCGTGGGGGGCACTTCTGGTGGCGCCTCCGGCGGCACTTCCGAGGTCGCTTCGACTTCAGCAGGTTCGGACTCGATCAACGTCGCCGCGGTCACCTTGTCATCATCGTCCAAATTGATCAGGCGCACGCCCTGCGTGGCGCGCCCGACGGCCCGAATGTCGCTGGAGCGGACGCGGATGAGCTTGCCGTTAGCCGTCATCACCAGGACATCGGATTCCTCCTGGACCGGCATGATGGCGATCACCTTGCCGTTCTTCTCCGTGGTCTTCACGTTGATGATGCCTTTGCCGCCGCGCCCCTGCGTGCGGTATTCCTCGACGCTGGTTCGCTTGCCGAAACCACGTTCGGTGACCGAGAGCACCAGGTCGCCTTCCGTGGCGCAGGCAATCATGGCGACGACATAGTCGCCTTCATCCAGCCGGATGCCGATGACGCCGTAGGCTTGCCGGCCCATCTCGCGCACATCCGCATGAGCGAAGCGGATGCACATACCATCGTGCGTTCCGATGAAAACCGTCTCGCCGGCAGACACCAGTTCGGCCGCGATCAATTGGTCATCATCCGGAACGCCCATGGCAATAATGCCGCGTGCAGTCGGGTTGTCGAAGTTTGCCAGAGAGGTCTTCTTCACTGTCCCGGCGCGCGTCGCCATGATCACAAAAATATTGGGATCGAACTCCTTTACGGAGAGCAGGGCGCGGACTTCCTCATCCGGAGCCAGGCTGGCGAGGTTGATGATCGCCTTTCCCTTGCCGGTGATACCGACATCCGGAATTTCATACACCTTCAGCCAATAAAGCCGCCCGCGATTTGTGAACACAAGCACAAAGCTGTGCGTGTTGGCGACAAAGACTTTCGTGACAGCGTCTTCGTCGCGCGTTTTCATGCCGATGCGGCCTTTGCCGCCGCGTCCCTGGTTCCTATAGACGGACAGCGGGGTGCGCTTAAGATAACCGCTGCCGCTCACAGTGATGACAACGTCTTCTTCCGTGATGAGATCCTCGATGTTGATCTCGCCCTCTTCGTCCATGATCTCGGTGCGCCGATCGTCCCCGTATTTCTTCTGGACTTCGCGCAGTTCGGCGACGATGACTTCTCTCAGTTTGACTTCACTGTTGAGGATCTCCTTCAAGCCGGCAATGCGGACGCTAAGTTCTGCCAACTCGTCGATGATCTTCTGGCGTTCCAGGCCTGTGAGGCGCTGGAGTTGCATTTCAAGGATGGCCTTTGCCTGAATTTCAGAGAACGCGAACTCCCGGATCAAGCCTTCGCGGGCTTCTGCGGTAACTTTCGCCGCCCGGATCAACTTGATGATCGCGTCGATGTGGTCGAGAGCCTTCTGCAGGCCTTCGAGAATATGGGCGCGTGCCTCCGCCTGGCGTAATTCGAATGACGTCCGGCGACGGACAACGTCGACGCGGTGTTCGATGAAGTTGCGCAGCAACTCCATGAGGTTCATGACGCGCGGCTGTCCGTTGACGATGGACAGGTTGATCACGCCGAACGTGCTCTGCATCGCCGTCAGCTTGTACAGATTATTCAGCACGACCATCGCCTGTTCGCCGCGTTTGAGCTCAACGACAATGCGCATGCCGTCGCGGTCGCTCTCGTCGCGAATATCGGAGATGCCTTCGATCCTCTTGTCTGTGACAAGTTCCGCGATTTTCTCGATAAGCCGCGCCTTGTTGACCTGGTACGGGATTTCCGTGATGACGATAACGTCGCGGTCTTTTCCCTGGCGTTCAATGACGGCGCGTGCGCGCATCGTGATTTGCCCGCGACCGGTCTGATAAGCCTGGCGAATGCCGGCTCGGCCGTAGATAAAGCCGCCCGTCGGGAAATCCGGCCCCTGAACCCGTTCGGTCATGGCCTTGAGATCGGCGCCGGGATTCTCGATGAGATGAACGACGGCCTCACAGATTTCCCTGAGATTGTGGGGCGGCATGTTCGTCGCCATGCCGACGGCGATTCCACCGCTGCCGTTTACGAGCAAGTTCGGGATCTTGCTGGGCAGGTAGGACAGCTCTTCGCGCTCCTCGTCGTAGTTGGGGACGAAATCGACCGTGTCCTTGTCGATATCCTCGAGAAGGGCTTCGGCGAGCGGCGCCATGCGCGCTTCGGTGTACCGCATGGCAGCCGGCGGATCGCCATCCACGGATCCAAAGTTTCCCTGGCCGTCCACGAGTGTGTAGCGATACGAGAAATCCTGCGCCATGCGGACAAGCGTGTCGTAGATCGGGCTGTCACCATGGGGATGGTAGTTACCCATAACTTCGCCGACGATCTTGGCGCATTTGCGGTATCCGCGATTCGACGCGAGGCCCATCTCGCGCATTCCATACAGGATTCGGCGGTGGACAGGCTTCAGCCCATCGCGGACATCGGGAAGCGCGCGGCCAATGATCACGCTCATCGCGTAATCCACGTACGACCGCCGCATTTCGTCTTCGATATGAACCGTGACGAGATTCGGCGACGAAGGCGGTGGCGGCGGAGCGGGCGGATTCGGAGGCGTTACGGAGTCGTCTGCCATTCGTTTCCTTTAAATATCGAGATTCTTCACGTCGAGAGCGTTCGCCTCGATGAACTGCCGGCGAGGCTCGACGGCATCACCCATCAGAACGGTGAAGATCTCGTCAGTCAAAACCGAGTCGTTGATGTGGACCTGCAGGAGCGTGCGCTTCTCAGGATCCATCGTGGTCTCCCACAACTGGTCGGGATTCATTTCACCCAGCCCCTTGTAGCGGTTGATCTGGAGATCTTTCTTGCCGAGATCCATCAGGTGCGTGATCAAAGCCTGACGGCTCGCAAGCTTCGTTTCGCCCGGTTGTTCATTGCGAACAACAAAAAACGGCTGATCCAGCGCACCAATCTCTTTGTGCAGCGACGCGAGACGCTGGAACTCCCCTCCGGAAACCAATGTATGGCCGACGGTGCGCGGCGTGCGGCTGCCCTCGCGGTAGGTGACTTTCTGAGAGCCGTGCTCCAGGTCCAGCCCGACCTCGGGTTTATAGCCAAGCGACTCGATATGCCGGACCAGGCTTCCGATGTGTTCAGGATCGGCAAGGAATCCCTTCACTCCGGCTTTTTCGCTCAAGAGATATTCCAGAATCCGGGGATCCTGAACGTGCCGGTTCACCTTGAGGAACGCACTGTTCATTTCGATAAGCTTTTCTATGAAAGTTGTCAGCGGGCGGCTGGTGAGCTTCTCGCCCTTGGCGGTCTCGACGACAAGGCTCTCCGTGGCTTTCTTGAGCAGGAACTGCGACATCTGGCGCTCGTCCTTGATGTACTGCTCGGACTTGCCCTTCTTCACTCTGAAAAGCGGCGGCTGCGCGATGTAGACGTAACCACGCTCGATCAACTCCACCATCTGGCGATAGAAGAACGTCAGCAGCAGCGTGCGGATGTGCGAGCCGTCGACGTCGGCATCGGTCATGATGATGACCTTGTGATAGCGGAGCTTGGTCACGTCGAAATCGTCGGCGCCTATGCCTGTGCCCAACGCCGTGATCATCGCCACGATTTCCGTATGCATGAGCATTTTGTCGTAGCGAGCCTTTTCGACGTTGAGGATCTTTCCCTTGATGGGAAGAATCGCCTGGGTACGGCGATCGCGCCCCTGTTTTGCCGAACCGCCTGCAGAATCGCCTTCCACAATGAAGATCTCGGCAAGCTCCGGCGAGCGTTCCTGACAGTCCGCCAGTTTGCCGGGCAGCGACATGCCGTCCAGAGCGCCTTTGCGGCGCACGAGTTCCCGAGCGCGACGCGCCGCTTCTCGGGCCCGCGCTGCTTCGACGGCCTTACCGATGATGCGTTTGGCAACCGCCGGGCTTTCTTCCAGAAACTTGCCCAGACCATCGTTTACCAAAGTTTCGACAATGCCCTTAACTTCGCTGTTCCCGAGCTTGGTCTTCGTCTGACCTTCGAACTGGGGTTGCGGGAGCTTCACGCTGATCACGCAGACCATGCCTTCACGGACGTCGTCGCCTGAGAGGTTGTCTTTAAGTTCCTTGAACAGGTTGTTCGAGACGGCGTAATTATTCACCGTGCGCGTGAGCGCCGCTTTAAGGCCGATCAGGTGCGTGCCGCCTTCGTGCGTGTTGATGTTGTTCGCGAAGGTGTAAATCAGTTCCTGGTATCCGTCGTTGTACTGCAGGGCGATCTCGAGATCGATGCCGTCCTTCAAACCCTGAAAGTACACAACCTTATCGTGCAGGGGCGTCTTGTTTTTATTGAGATGTTCGACGAAAGAAACGATGCCGCCCATGTAGTGAAAATCGTGTTTCTTCTCGCTGCGCTCGTCTTCGATCGTAATGAGCAGCCCTTTGTTCAGGAAGGCGAGTTCACGAAGCCGCTGAGAGAGCGTGTCGAAGTTGAACTCCGTTACTTCGAAGATCTTCGGATCGGGCTTGAAATTGACACGTGTACCCCGCTTGTCGGTCTGCGCGATGACCTTCAGCTCGCCCGTTGGGGCGCCGCGATGATAGGTTTGGACGAAGACCTTCCCGTTTCTCCAAATCTCCAGGTTCAGGGTTTCCGACAGCGCGTTAACGACGGACACGCCGACGCCGTGCAATCCGCCGGAAACCTTGTACGCGTCATTGTCGAATTTTCCGCCGGCATGAAGCTTCGTGAGAACGATCTCGGCTGCCGACTTTCCATCGTTATGCATTTCCGTGGGGATGCCCCGGCCGTTGTCGGTCACGGTTACCGAGTTGTCGTTGTGGATGATGACATGAACTTCCGTGCAGTATCCGGCGAGCGCTTCGTCGATGGAGTTGTCCACGACTTCGTAGACGAGGTGGTGAAGACCGTCAACGCTCGTGGAGCCGATATACATCGCGGGGCGTTTTCGTACAGCTTCCAGCCCTTCCAGGACCTTGATTTGATCGGCGCCGTAACTATTATCGCGCGGCAGTTCCGGAGTCTCGTCGGACCCCATAGGTTCGAGTGTTTCAGCCATTATTTTTGTACGCCCGGTTTCGTCGGTAACGTTTGGAGAAATAAAGGGTAAGGGGAATCCGCACCCTCTTTGAAGTCCGAGGGATATTTTAGCAAATTGCCGCTCAGATTCAGAACGGAAACTTTACTCCAAAACAAAAATATCTTGTGGGGTAGAGACAGGAAAAACCCAAGATATAGGGTTCAAATTCTCATCGGCATGACAACATAACGATAGTTGTAGTCTGTGCCGGAAGCGGTGCGGAGTTGGGCCGCGCTTTCACTGTCCTTGAATTCAAAACTGATCTGCTTTTCGTCGGCAGTTGTAAGAAAATCAAGGAGATACTGGTGATTGAAGCCGATCTGGATTTCTTCCTTGTTGTAATCGACTTCCATTGTTTCGTGGGCTTCGCCCAGGTCCGAGTGGCTCGCCGTCACTTCGAGGCTCCCTTTTCCGACGGTCATCCGAACCGTTCGAGATCGTTCGTCTGACAGGATGGAAACGCGCCGGATAGCGGCGGTCATCTCTTCGCGATCAACCGAGAAGGTGCGGTCATTGTTCCGCGGGAGAACGGCCTCAAAATTAGGAAACTGCCCGGTCAGCATACGCGCGGTTAAGAGGCGTTTTCCCATGTCAAAGAAAAGGTGGTTTTCGTCGCGCGAGAAGGCAATTTTGTCGCCCTCACCGCTTTCCGAAATCATCTTCACCAGCTCAACCATGGCCTTTTTGGGAACAAGCACACGGATTTCTTCCGAGACGTCTTCGAAGGATTCGGATTTTTCGATGTGCGCCAGACGATGGCCGTCCGTGGCTACCATGGTGATGGAGCCTGGCTTGATCAGCATGAGCGCTCCGCTCAGGGTGTATTTGGAATCTTCAGTACTGATAGCGAAGACAGTCCGCGTAATAAGCTTTGAGAGGACATCTGGCGCGATCTTGACCGCGGTCGACTTAGGCTCCGCAATCGCCGGGAAATCTTCCTGAGGGAGCCCTGCAATGCGAAAGCGGCTGGTTCCACACGTGACCGTAACCCAATTCGCGTCGCCGCGTTTAAACTTGATCTCTTTGTCGGGAAGGGCGCGAACAATCTCGTAGAGTCTTTTCGCCGGAAGCGTCATCGTGCCGGCGGTCGTGAGTTTGATCGGACAAACAGACTTCAATCCGATCTCAAGATCCGTAGCAAGGATGCCCAGGTCGCTTCCCGATGCTCGAACGAGAACATTGGCAAGAATGGGAATTGTCGTCTTTCGTTCGACCACACCCTGAATCAGGGTCAGCTCCTGTAAGAGATCAAATTTTCTTACTGTAAATTCCATTCTTATTTAATAACTACTAGTAGTAGTTCCTCTGAATCCTGTGAGTAAGTCTGCAACCACTAGAGCCCGTATTCCTTTATCGTTGATCTCAACTGTGAAGAAGACGGTCACCCTCCTGTGAAAAACCTGTTGAGAGAAGTACTCCTTCTGTTTTCCACAATAGGTCCACATCAAATCCGCAATTCTATTTGAACGAATCCGTGAACGTTTGGAGCATGCGGTTCAACTCCCGGTCCGTTTGGCGCAATGCTTCGATCTTACTTACCGAATGAAGGACGGTTGTGTGGTGTTTATTACCAAACTCCCGTCCGATCTGCGGGAGCGACATACCCGTGACCCGTTTACATAAGTACATGCAGATCTGGCGCGGTAATGCGACAGATTTAGAGTTGTTCTTGGACTTCAAGTCCTGGACCCGCATTCCAAAATAGTCTGCAATGGTCTTTTGAATCATCTCAATCGTTATCGCTTTTTCGTCGCTATTAAAGATTTCGCTCAGGGTGTCCTGGGCGAGAGCGAGCGTAATTTCCGCCTCATGCAGCGATGCATAGGCTACCAGTCGAATCAGGGCGCCTTCGAGTTCACGGATGTTCGACTTGATTTTGCTGGCGATGTAGAGAGCGACGTTATCCGGCAGCGTGATGTTGTGACGCTCGGCCTTCTTGGTGATGATGGCGATTTTGGTTTCAAGATCCGGCGGCTGGATGTCTGCAATCAGGCCCCATTCAAAACGGGAGTGGAGACGTTCTTCCAGGGTGGGGATTTCCCGGGGTGGGCAGTCGGCCGAGAAGATCAACTGCTTATGGGTGTCGTAGAGGGCGTTGAATGTATGGAAGAACTCTTCCTGGGTCCGTTCTTTTGCCGCTATAAATTGAATGTCATCGATCAGGAGGACATCGTTATTCCGGTAGCGCTCGCGAAAACTGAGCAGCTTGTCGTAACGGATGGCGCTGATCATGTCGTTGGTAAATTTTTCCGTGGAGATGTAGGTAAGTCGAAGATTTCGATTCCGCCGCTTGATCTCCTGCCCGATGGCATGCATCAGGTGGGTCTTTCCCAGGCCCACGCCGCCGTACATGAAGAGCGGATTGTAGGCTTTGGAGGGGCGTTCGGCGACCGCGACCGCAGCGGCGTGCGCGAACTGATTCGAGGAACCGACGACAAACGTATCGAAGGTGTACTTAGGATTCAGGGTGTTGTCGACCGAGTCAAAATCCAGGCTTCCCTGCATCGGCGGAGGTTCAGGTCTGGCCGAGCCTTCCTCGATCAGATAAATAACGTTAATTTCGCCGACTCCAGCCTGCTGGGCGGCTTCGAGAACAACGTCGATGTGTTCGTTGAGCCAGTCTCTGAAGAACGCATTCGGAACCCGGACGTAGAGCGCATCGCCATCGCGGCGGAGTAATTGAGTGGGCTTAAACCAGGTGCTGTAGCTTTGGGGATTAACTTTTTCTTCGACTTTGCTCAGAACTTTTTGCCAGGTATCCATCAAATAACCACTATGAAAGGACAAAGATTTCCACAAAGATTTCCACAGTGTGTGGAAATCCAAAAACTTAATAGGGCTGCGGGAGCGAGCAAAGTAGCACTTCCATTTTTTCATTTCAACAGCCAAAAATGAGGCCGTAGAACGCTAGAGTAGAACGCTGGAATTGACGGCCTTCTCGCCGCGATGCTACAGTCGAGGGTTTTAAGGAGCACTTACGGAATGCCACAAAGAACATACCAACCCAACAACAGGCGCCGCGCAAAGACCCACGGGTTTCGGGCACGCATGAAAACCAAGGGCGGCCAGTTGGTCTTGAAGGGTCGGCGCGACAAGGGACGCAAGCGCGTCTCGGTTGAGCACTACTAGCACGGCTTCGCGTTTTCTGAAGCTCAGGAACTCCGCTGAATTTGAGTCGGTCTATAAGAGGGGCGCAAAAAAAGTATCGCGCTCCTTCGTCGTCTTTGTGCTCGCCAACGGGCTCGAGCACAGCCGAGTGGGCCTTACGACTCCTCGAAAGATCGGCGTGGCCGTTAAGCGTAATCGGATTCGAAGACGAGTCCGGGAGATCCTCCGATTGGCTTGGGCGTCTGTTCCGTGCGGCGTTGATATCGTGGTGAACCCACGCCACTCCGCATGCGTGCGGGAGTTTGATGAATTGAGAACCGAATTGCTGTCCCTGCTCGGAGTTGCAATATGAAAGTGGCGCTTGGGCTCCTGCGAGCGTACAAACTGCTTATTTCCCCGTGGATTGCTCCCGCGTGCCGCTTCACGCCGACCTGTTCCGAATACGCGAGCGATGCCATCGAGCGTTATGGCGTTGTGAAAGGAACCGCAAAAGCGATGCGCCGCCTGCTTAGTTGTCATCCCTTTCATCGAGGAGGGTGGGATCCGGCCTGACGCCGAGTTTTTGAATCATGGAAAAAAGACTCCTTCTAGCTTTCATTCTTTCGTTTGGTGTGTTGTATGGATTTCGTTATTTGTATCCGCCGCCTCCCGTCGTTGATAAGGCCGCCAAGACGGCCGTAGAAAAGCCGGTAACGCCACCGCCACCACTTCCTGCATCTCCAGCGCCTGTCGCATCAGTAACGGGCGAGGAAACAATCCAAGCGGATGCCGCCGAAGTGATGACGGTGAAAAACGCTCTATATGAAGCGACCATATCGAACGTCGGGGGTGTGCTCAAAAGCTTCCGTCTCGTAGACAAGACATACCTGTCGAATGGAAAGCCTACCGAACTCATTGATGCCTATGCAGGCGCCAAGGTCGGCTTTCCTCTCGCGATCGCAACTGCGGATTCTGCGCTCGACAGTGTTCTATCCCAGGCTAAGTTTGTATTTCAGAAAACGACCGACCCGAACAAGGTTTCCCTCGAGTATCGAGCGGGCGGCGTCCATGTCCTTAAGAGCTTCGATTTCAATCCGACCAAATATCTCTTGACGGTCTCGACCACGGCGGAACGCAACGGAGCGCCGCTGCCCCATCAGCTCGTCATTCAGGGTGGTTTCGGAGACCAGTCGATTCAGCCCGATGTTCCGGCAAAAAAAGCCGCAGTTTATGAAACCGCAGGCAAGTACGCACCCCGGGTCGCCCTGATGGGGATTAAGGACGGTCCTGCTCAAGAGGTGACAGCGTCGAAGATTGGAGTTGAAGATCAGTATTTCCTTGCGATGTTCTTGCGGGACAGTGAGGGTCCTGCAAAGGTCACGAAATCCGATTACAAGCTGGCGGATAAGCCTGATGGAACGGAAGGCGCTGCGGCGAGAGCGCTTCACGTCGAGATACCGAGCACGCAACCGATTCAGATGTATATCGGTCCCAAGCTGGGAGAGACCCTGGCCGACGCGAATCCCGACCTTCCAGGCGCAGTCTATTATGGATGGTTTCTCTTCGCTCTGATTGCCAAGCCCCTGCTCGTAGGGCTACGCCTGGTCCACGGTGTTATCGGAAACTGGGGCTGGTCGATCATCGTTTTTACAGTCCTGATCAACCTCGTTCTGTTCCCCCTGCGTATCAAGCAGCAGGTCTCCATGCAGAGGATGCAGAAACTCGCGCCCCACATGCGGACGCTGCAGGATAAGTACAAGAAGCTGAAACCGGGCGATCCAAAGCGCGCGGAAGTCGAGCAGGAACTGATGGAGATGAACAAGCAGCAGTTGAGCGGTTGCCTGCCGATGCTGCTGCAGATGCCGTTATTGTTCGCCTTTCTTGCCATGATGAATGCGGCCATTGAACTGCGGGGAGCGCCTTGGTTGCTCTGGATCAAGGATCTTTCGCGGCCAGACTCTCTTTATATTCTTCCAATTTCCATGGGTGTGGCGATGTTCGTGCAGATGAAGATGAGCCCGACGTCGCCGGATCCTGCCCAGGCCAAGATGATGATGATCACGCCGATCCTGGTAACTTTGCTCTTCCTCTGGTATCAGAGCGCATCGGGCCTGACGTTGTACTGGCTTACCGGCAACGTGATCGGTATCGTCCAGCAACAGATCATCAAGAAGTATTGGAAAGATAAAGATAGCGACTCTGGCTCGGCGCGCCGCCCCCGCAAGCCACTGCCGGCGTAATAGCCGTGCGCGAGGGTCTTGAGAAGGTCGTTTCCTCGGACGACACGATCGTTGCGATCTCTACTCCCACAGGCCGAAGCGGGATCGGCATTGTTCGTCTCTCAGGTGCCAACGCCGAAGCGATCGGCAATCAATTCCTTAAGCTGGATGGACCGTTGAATCATCGACACGCCGCAATGGGTCAGTGGCAGGATGCGGTTGGCGAAATCCTGGATGACGTCGTCGTGGTTCTGTTTCGCGCTCCACATTCGTACACCGGCGAAGATGTGCTGGAAATCAACGCCCATGGAAATCCCCTGATTCTGAATCGCATTGTTTGCATGGCGCAGTCGGCGGGAGCGAGGATTGCGAGTCCTGGGGAGTTCACGCTGCGCGCCGTTGCTCACGGCAAGATGGACTTGATTCAGGCCGAAGCGGTGCGGGATTTCATCGACGCGCAGACGGACATGCAGGCACGAACGGCTTTTCGTCAGATCTCGGGCGCAGTGTCGAAGAAGGTTACGCCCGCGAAAGAAGAGCTCATCGATCTCATAGCGCATCTCGAAGCAGGGATTGATTTCGCTGAAGACGATGTCGATGTTCCGGATGGTGGCGCCATGGCGCAGCGAGTGGAGCAAGTGCGATCCGCGCTGGAAAAACTGCAGGAAACCTATTCCTACGGGAAGTTGTTGAGCGCCGGGGTTCGGGTTGTGCTCGCCGGCAAACCGAATGTGGGCAAGTCCAGTTTGTTTAACCGGCTTGTGTCGGCGGACCGGGCGATTGTCACGGACGTGCCGGGGACCACACGCGATGTTGTGTCAGAGTCCGGGAGCCTCGATGGGATTCCGATGCAGTTTTTCGATACGGCCGGTGTTCGCGAGACCGTGGACCAGGTGGAACGAATCGGCGTCGCTCGCACATTAGAAGCGCTCACCGAGGCGGATCTGGCGTTGGTCATTCTTGACGGCACATCGCCGCTGGCGGCTGAGGACGATCGTGTGCGACAGACGGTCCGCGGGCTTCCGCATCTTGTGATTGCAAATAAATGCGATCTTGGACGAAGCGCGGATGCGGATCTCGAGGCAATCCAGCCCATCTGGGTCAGCGCAAAAACAGGTGAGGGCCTGGTCGCGCTGCGCGCTGCGATTCGGAATGTTCTCGGAGACAACCGGTCCGAAGGATTCGGGGAGTCTGTGCTGACCAGTGCACGTCAGAATGAGGCGGTGCTGCGAGCCATTGCTGCGTTGAGGTCGGGCGAGGCGGCGCTGCGAAGCGCAACACCTCACGAAATGGTTTTGTTGGATTTATATGGCGCGCTGTCTGCTCTGAATGAGTTGACGGGGGAGATTACGACGGAGGATATTCTAGGTCGAATATTCTCGACGTTCTGTATAGGTAAATAAATAGCCATGTTCGACGAATCCTATGATGTGGTGATTGTCGGTGCGGGCCACGCGGGTTGCGAGGCTGCGCACGCGGCTGCGCGCATGGGATTGAGCACGGCAATCTACACCATGAACGCGGACCTCATCGCGCAGATGTCCTGCAATCCTGCAGTAGGAGGGATTGCGAAGGGCCATCTGGTACGGGAGATCGATGCTCTGGGCGGGGTGATGGGCCTGGTCGCGGACGAAGCCGGAATTCAATTCCGGCTGCTCAATACCAGCCGCGGTCCGGCGGTGTGGTCGCCGCGCGCTCAGGAAGACAAGGCGGTGTATCGCACTGTGATGCGACGCACGCTCGAGCGAACACCCAACCTCTATATCAAGCAAGCTGAAGTTACAGAACTGATCCTGGAAGGCGACTCGATCGCGGGCATCGAACTGCAGGACGGTCGCCGCGTCGCGTCGAAGGCTGTGGTTCTGACGACAGGAACATTTCTCAATGGTCTGATTCATATTGGTGAGAAGCAATTCACATCGGGCCGCAGTGGCGAGCCGGCGTCGATAAACCTGGGAAATTGCATTCGGAGTCTGGGTTTTGAGTGGGGCCGGCTGAAGACGGGCACACCGCCGCGACTGGATCGGCGCACCATCGACTTCTCCGTGTTTGAGCGTCAGGATGGAGATCCCTATCCCACCCCGTTTTCACTCCGCACCTCGGAGGAGCCGCGCAACTCCATTTGTTGCTACATCACGCAAACGGACGAACGAATTCACGGCATCATCCGCAGGAACATGATGCGATCGCCCCTGTATAGCGGACAGATCCAGGGAATCGGGCCGCGGTACTGCCCTTCCCTGGAAGACAAGGTCGTGAAGTTTGCGGACAAGGGCCACCACCAGGTCGTGCTGGAACCCGAGGGCGTGGATACGCACGAGATTTATGTGAATGGAATGTCCACGAGTCTTCCGATTGATGTTCAGCGGGAAGTGCTCAGCAGCATGAAGGGCCTCGAGTCCGCGCAGATGATTCGGCCGGGGTATGCCATCGAATACGACTTCGTCCAGCCCACCGAACTCGTTTCTTCGCTGGAGACGAAGAAATGTGCCGGGTTGTTCCTTGCAGGGCAGATCAATGGCACAACGGGATATGAAGAGGCCGCTGCGCAAGGACTCATGGCGGGAATTAATGCAGCCCTGAAGATCAAAGGTGAAGCCCCGCTCGTGTTAGGCCGCGCGGAGGCTTACATCGGCATCATGATCGACGATTTGGTAACGAAGGGAACGAATGAGCCGTACCGGATGTTTACGTCGCGCGCGGAATTTCGGCTCAACCTTCGAATTGATAATGCGGACCGGCGCCTCACGCCAATGGGCCGTACGGCAGGCCTTGTCACGGACAGCCATTGGGATCAGTATCTGGAGCGTCAGGCGCGGATCGATCGGGTCGAAAAGGGATTCTCCACGATGAAGCCGGATCCGGCGCATCCTTTCTTTGTTTCTCGCGGTATCGAGCTGCGCGAACGGCCTACAGTCGTGGCGTTACTTCGCCGACCGGAGATTCGTCTGGAGGAATTGATCGCAGAGAGCGTGATCGAGATAGAGAAACTCCGGAGAGAAGACCTGGTATCCATCGAGACATCGATTAAGTACGCAGGCTACATCAAGCTGCAGGATCGAGAGGTCGAGAAGCTGCGAAAGGCCGAATCCAGGCGGATCCCGGAACACTTGGATTATTCCTCGATGGCCGGGCTCTCTCACGAGATTGTCGAAAAGCTCAGCCGCATTCGTCCGCAGTCGATCGCGCAGGCCAGCCGTATTCCCGGCATTACGCCGGCGTCGATTTCGATTCTCCTCTTTCATATGGAAATGAGGCGCCCGCCCACTCAGCCCGAAAGCGTGGTGTAGTGACCCTTGATGAAATCCTGCAGGCGGAGCTGTCTCAGCTCGGGCTCCGTGTTTCTGAATCCGCTCAAAAGAAGCTGGTTTTGTATATCCAGGAACTGGAGCGTTGGAACCGAACAGTGAATCTGACTTCACTGAAAGGCGTGGAACTCGTGCGCCGGCTGGTTGTGGAGCCTGCCTGGATCGGCCAGGAACTACAATTATCGGGGGCCTTGGCGGACATTGGTTCGGGTAATGGTTGTCCGGGACTTTCGCTATGCGTTACGCGAAATCCGGAGAGAGCGCACTTAATCGAGGCACGCACGAAACGCGCAGCTTTTCTTCGACACGTGGCGAATCGATTGGACTTGGCGCAGATTGTCGTGCATCGCACTCGAATCGAGGACATCGCAGAAAAGTTCGAAGGGATTGATTGGATAACACTGCAGGCGGTGAGTCCCACGTCGCAGTTGATGAGATCCTTGCGCCGGGTCTTTGCTGAAACGACGCGTGTAGTTTGGATCACATCGGGAGGAAACGCTCCCGCGCGGAATGCTTCCCGCATCTCCGTCCCCGGTAGTAATTCCGAAGTTTGGGTTTTCCGCCTGGACCAGTTCTGACCAACCCCTTCGACAAGATGTTCCACGTGGAACGTTGGTGGGTCCCCTCCTCTTGAGGGAAGTGGCCGCGACCAACGGGAGCGGACGGGTTGGCAGGTGAAAGGTCTCGCGAAGCCTGACCAGCCCGGCGCTTCGCGCCACCCTCCTCGAGGAGGGACGTTCCACGTGGAACATCCATGGCACGCATCATCGCAATCACGAATCAGAAGGGTGGAGTCGGCAAGACCACAACTGCGATCAATCTCGCCGCCTCCCTAGCAGCCGCAGATATGCGGACCCTGCTCTTCGACCTTGATCCCCAATCTAATGCATCTTCCGGTCTCGGACTGCGCAAGCGATCGTACCCAAAATCCACATACGATGTTTTGGTTCAGGGCGAGCCCCTCGCATCCATTCTTCACCAAACCGAGCTCGAAGCGCTTAAACTCGCTCCCGCCAGTCGGGAATTGGTCGGCGCGACCATGGAGCTATCCCAGGAAAACGATCGGCTCCAGCGGCTGGTTGCCGCCCTCGCCCCGCTCAAAGGCGACTTTGACTACATCCTGATCGACTGTCCGCCGTCCCTGGACATTCTTACCGTCAATGCCTTGATCGCCGCCGACAGCGTTCTCATTCCGATCCAATGCGAGTATTTCGCACTCGAGGGCGTTTCCGAACTGATGGAAACGATCCAGGAGATCCGCAAGGCCGGCAATCCCCGACTGGAAATCGAAGGCGTCCTGCTGACGATGTATGACGAGCGTACCAACCTCTCTAACCAGGTGATGGCGGACCTCAAGGGGTTTTTTGGAGAAAAGGTTCTGTCCACGATCATTCCGCGCAACATTCGGCTTGGCGAAGCGCCAAGTCACGGCCGGCCCATTTTGCTTTACGACATCAAATCTAAAGGAGCTGAGGCGTATATCCGCCTAGCAAAGGAGATCATCCATGGCACAGAGAAAAGCCCTGGGACGCGGCTTGAGCGCCCTGCTGGGAACGCCCAGTCCTGAGTTCGTCGAATCGGACCAGTTGCGGGAGATCGATATTGACCGCATTTTGCCCAACACCCAGCAGCCCCGAAAACATTTCGACGAAGAAGGGCTAAACGAACTCGCGGATTCCATCCGGGCCCACGGCGTCATCCAGCCCATTGTAGTTCAGCCCCTGCCGGATAATTTTTATCAGCTTATTGCCGGCGAACGCCGGTGGCGCGCCGCGCAGCGAGCGGGTCTGCATCAGCTTCCCGCCGTAATTCGCGAATCCGGCGCTCATTCTTCTCTTGAAATCGCTCTGATCGAGAACTTGCAGCGCGAAGACTTGAACCCGATCGAGGAAGCCCAGGCGTACGAGAAGCTCATCGTGGAGTTTGGCCTCACCCAGGAGGAAGTGGCGCGCCGCGTCGGCAAGAACCGCGTCACGATCACCAATATGCTTCGCCTGCTCAGGCTTCCCGCCGAAGTTCAGCAATGGATCGGCGAAAATAAGCTCACGACCGGTCACGCAAAAGCCCTTTTGTCGCTTTCAGATCTCGGAGCGATACTCGAGACGGCCAAAAAAATAATTCAAGGAAGCTACTCCGTCCGCCAGGCTGAAATGCTGGTCTCTCGTTCTGGAAAAGCGGGCGCGAACGACGCGGCCGCGACTTCCGACGCTGTGGATCCGAACGTTAAAGCCGCGATCCACGCGCTGGAACAAGCGCTCGGCACGAAGGTCACGATCCAGGAGAATGGAGGGAAAGGAAAGATCGAACTCCACTTCTTCTCCCAGGAGGAAATGCACCGTCTCTATGATGGACTGATGAGAACGCGATTCTGACAGTCTGAACATCGTTCAGTTGTGCGCGACTATACGGTAGTCCGTTACCCACCGATTACCCTAAACGCCGCGTTTTATGAAACACAATAAACTGTTTATTATCAATGATATAGATCACGTTTTGTTCTCAGAAGTTTGAAAAAGCCGGACGCAGCTATCGTCATTTACTGCGCGTTTGGGGCGATAAACATAATAATCTGCACTGCTTCGGCTTCTGCTTTGTCGACGGCGAACGCGCTCTCTCTGTGCGGCGGACACTCTTAAGACAATTGACGGGACACCAGCGACAGTCAATCTCAGGTTCTTACCGACAAGATCAGGGGAAACAAGACCCTTGGATGTAAACCATTGTTAAATCACACAGACATCGCTTGAACTAGGCCGTTGACAGTCCCGTCAGCGGATGCTACTTTTTCTCGTTTGCCAAGGCGTGCCCGCGCCTTGATCCTTCAAGGAGTTTCCATGTCTGTTGCCGCAAGTCGATACGCCAAAGCACTGCTCGATGTGCTCTACCCCGCCAAGGCGGAAATGGGACTCGATCAACTGCGGAGCTTCTCGTCCATGTTGCGTGAGCAGTCCGATGCGAAACTGGTTTTCGAGAATCCTACGGTCTCCACTGAAAACCGCAAGGATCTCCTTACTAAAGTCGGTGACGCTTTGAACCTGGACAGCTCTATTCGCAATTTTCTAGGGCTTTTGATCGACCGAAACAGACTCGATCTTCTCGGCGAGATCACTTCCACATACGAGACGCTGCTCGATGAGAAGCTTGGCGTCGTTCGCGCGCATGTAACCTCGGCCCTCGAACTGGATTCCGCGCAACAAGGTCAGGTCACCGCGAAACTGCAGGCGCTCACCGGCAAGAAAGTCCGGATGCAGGTCTCGGTGGATCCTGCTCTCATCGGCGGCCTTGTCGCACAAGTTGGCAGCACCATCTATGACGGTTCGATCCGCAACCAACTGCAAATGTTCAGAAGCAGCCTTACACAAGAATGAGCGGCGGCGAATGCAAGCCCGGGCGAAGCGTGAGCGCGATAGCGCGAAACCCTAAGTACTAAGGGCGCAGCCAGTAAAGAGAATGAGCGGCTGCCAGCGCGCAGCCATCACGAAACCGATTCACGGAGATTGGATGAGCGGCGGCGAATGCAAGCCCGATAGGGCGCCGCCATTAAGAAAAGGAACAGCATGGAGATCAAAGCAGACGAGATCAGCAAAATCATTCGCGAGCAAATCGACGGTTATCGAGCAGGCATTGATGTCAGTGAGATTGGCACCGTAATCTCGGTCGGTGATGGCATCGCGCGGGTGTACGGGCTCGAGAACGTCATGGCCGGCGAGTTGCTCGATTTTTCCCACGACGTGCGTGGATTGGCATTGAACCTGGAAGAGAGCCAGGTCGGCGTGGTGCTGCTCGGCGACTACACGAACATCCGGGAGGGCGATCAGGTGAAGCGCACCGGCCGCATCATGGAAGTGCCCGTCGGCGAAGCCATGATTGGACGCGTGGTCGACGCGCTCGCCCAGCCGATCGACGGCCGCGGCCCGATTGTCACCGACAAGACACTGCCGGTCGAACGCATCGCTCCTGGTGTGATCGATCGCCAACCGGTGAAGGAGCCCCTTCAAACCGGTATCAAGGCCATCGACTCCATGATTCCGATCGGCCGCGGCCAGCGCGAGCTGATCATCGGCGACCGCCAGACCGGCAAGACCGCCGTCGCCATCGACGCGATTATCAATCAGAAGGGCCAGAACGTGATGTGCGTCTACGTGGCTATCGGCCAGAAGCGGTCGACCGTCGCGCAGGTGATGAAGACGTTGCAGGAAGCGGGCGCGATGGAGTACACCGTCATCGTTTCCGCAAGCGCCAGCGAGCCGGCACCCATGCAGTACATCGCGCCCTATGCCGGCTGCGCCATCGGCGAATACTTCCGCGACTCGGGCCGTCACGCGCTGCTGATCTACGATGATCTTTCCAAGCATGCCGCGGCGTATCGCGAGATCTCGCTGCTCCTGCGCCGTCCGCCAGGGCGCGAAGCGTATCCCGGCGACGTTTTTTATCTCCATTCCCGCTTGTTGGAACGCGCCGCGAAACTCAGCGACCAGAACCAGGGCGGCTCGCTCACCGCTCTGCCGATCATCGAAACACAGGCCGGAGACGTTTCCGCGTACATTCCGACGAACGTGATTTCGATCACCGACGGCCAGATCTTCCTGGAGAGCGATCTGTTCAACTCCGGTGTTCGACCGGCAGTGAACGTCGGTATCTCCGTGTCGCGCGTCGGCGGTAACGCACAGATCAAAGCCATGCGCCAGGTTGCAGGTTCGCTGCGTTTGGATCTCGCGCAATATCGCGCTCTCGCGGCATTCGCCCAGTTTGGATCCGACCTCGACAAAGCGACGCAGAACCAACTGGCTCGCGGTCAGCGTCTCGTCGAAATCCTCAAGCAGGGACAGTACTCGCCCCTGTCGGTCGAAAAGCAGGTCATCATTATCTATGCCGGTACGAACGGCTACCTCGATGACATCGACGTCGACAAGTGCCGCGCTTTCGAGACGGCGCTCCATCGCCTTATCGAAACCAGCCACCCGACTCTTCTGACGAGGATCCGCGAGAAGAAAGCAATCGACGACGAAATCAAGACTCAACTGGTCGCCGTGATTAAGGAAGCGAAAGACAAGTTCAACGCCGACAAGGGGCGCGTCGCGTAATATGCCCAGTCTTTTAGATATCCGCCGGCGCATCCGGTCAGTGAAAAACACACAGCAGCTGACGAAGGCCATGAAGATGGTATCCGCTGCCAAGCTTCGCCGCGCCCAGGAGCGCGTCGTCAGCGCTCGCCCCTATGCGAATCAATTGCGCAGCGTGCTCGGGAGTCTTGCCGGGAAGATTGAAAACATTTCGCATCCGCTTCTGGAGGTCCGTCCCGAGGAACGCGTTCTCGCGATCGTTGTGACGGCAGACCGCGGTCTGTGCGGCGCCTTCAATGCCAATATCATCAAGGCCGCCCAAACGTTCCTTCTGGAAAGCCCGGCGAAGGATAAGCGGATGTTTGCGGTCGGCCGTAAGGGCCGCGACTTCTTCAAACGCCGGACGGTGAATATTGTCAGTGAGTACGTCAACTTCTTCTCAAAGCTGGACGTTGCTCACGCGCGCGACATCTCTCAGCAGGTGGTCGAGATGTATTCGAAGGCGGAAGTCGACGCCGTCTATCTCATCTATAACGAATTCAAGTCTGCCATCCAGCAACGCATTGTTGTAGAGAAGTTGCTGCCGCTTGGCGCGGACCACGTGCAAGCTCCTGAATCCCCTCAAGGAATGTCGCCGCGAGTCGACTACATTTTCGAACAGCCGCCCCAGGAGATTCTGAATCGGCTGTTGCCTCGCTATGTCGAGATTCAAATTTATCGGGCGCTGTTGGAGTCCGCTGCGGCGGAGCACGGCGGCCGCATGGCCGCGATGGATGCGGCCAGCCGGAACGCCGGTGAAATGATCGATTTGTTAACGCTTAACATGAACCGCGTGCGCCAGGCGGCGATCACGCGTGAAATCATCGAAGTCGTCAGTGGTGCAGGAGCGCAATAATGGTAAACGTCGGTAGGGTCTCTCAGGTTATCGGTCCCGCAGTGGACGTGGAATTCCCGGAAGGCAAGCAGCCCGTCATTCATACGGCGCTTCGAATCACGAGTACAGGTTTCAACGTGCCCACTCCGCTGGATGTCATCGCGGAGGTGCAGCAGCATCTTGGCGAAGGTCGCGTGCGATGCATCTCGATGCAGCCGACGGACGGTATGGTTCGCGGCATGCCCGCGGAGGATCTCAACGGTCCCATCACGATTCCCGTGGGCAGAGGCGCTCTTGGCCGCGTGATGAACGTGATTGGTGAGCCGGTCGACATGATGGGCCCCATCGAGCACACGCGTCGCGATCCCATCCACAGGCCCGCGCCGTCCTTCACCGAGCAGAACACACAGATGGAAATGCTCGAGACGGGCATTAAGGTCGTCGACCTGATTGAGCCTTATCTGCGCGGCGGAAAGATCGGGTTGTTCGGGGGTGCCGGCGTCGGCAAGACCGTCGTGATCCAGGAGCTCATTCACAACATCGCCACGAACCACGGCGGTATTTCGGTGTTCGCCGGTGTCGGTGAGCGTACCCGCGAAGGCAACGACTTGTTGTTGGAAATGAAAGAGTCTGGAGTTATCAGCAAGGCGGCCCTGATCTACGGACAGATGACCGAACCTCCCGGAGCCCGTCTACGCGTCGCGCTGACCGGACTGACGACGGCGGAATACTTCCGCGATGAAGAAGGACAGGACGTACTCCTCTTCGTGGACAACATCTTCCGATTCACCCAGGCGGGTTCGGAAGTATCCGCACTGCTGGGACGCATGCCGTCGGCTGTAGGTTATCAGCCAACACTCGCGTCGGAGATGGGCGAGCTCCAGGAACGCATCACGTCGACGACAAAAGGATCGATCACTTCGGTGCAGGCCATTTACGTTCCGGCCGATGACTACACCGATCCCGCGCCGGCAACCGCGTTTGCCCACCTTGACGCTACGACGAACCTCTCGCGTCAGATCGTGGAAATGGGAATATATCCTGCCGTAGATCCGCTGGCTTCCACGTCGCGTATTCTGGATCCGCGCGTCGTGGGCGAAGACCACTACAACACGGCGACGGCCGTGAAGCTGGTGCTGCAGAAGTACAAGGATCTGCAGGACATCATCTCGATTCTCGGTATTGATGAACTTTCCGAAGACGACAAGCTGATCGTGGCACGCGCGCGCAAGGTTCAGCGATTCCTGTCGCAGCCATTCAACGTGGCGGAACAGTTCACTGGCATTAAGGGTGTGTCCGTAAAGATTCAGGATACGATCAAAGGATTCCGCGAAATCGTCGAAGGCAAACACGACGAGCTGCCGGAACAGGCTTTCTACATGGTGGGCACGATCGAAGACGCTCAGGAAAAAGCCGCCAAAATGAAGCAATAGGCGAAGCCATGATCAAGCTTTCCATCGTTACTCCAGAACGCTCGCTCGTCAGCGAGGATGTGGACGAACTCGAGATCCCGGGCGCCGACGGATACCTTGGCGTCCTTCCCGGGCACGCTCCGTTGTTTACCGAACTGAAAGTCGGCGAGCTCAGCTACCGCAAGGGTTCCACGTGGACTTTCCTTTCGGTCGCCTGGGGCTTCGCCGAAGTTCTTCCCGATCAGGTCCGTGTTCTTGCGGAAACCGCCGAGCGCGCCAGCGAGATCGATCTCGCTCGCGCGACTCACGCGAAGGAGCGCGCGGAAGAGCGCCTGAAAAAAACCAGCTCCGACGTCGACTACGATCGTGCGCGGGTCGCCCTTGAGCGCGCCATCGTCCGCATCCAGGTCGCCCGCAAAAACCAACACGCCTCCGTCTAATTCGGGGCCGTGCTACTCGGATACCGAATTCTGAAGTCGCGGATTTCTCGGAGTTTTCTTCCGGCAAATCCGCGATAAGTCCCCCGCTCCTTCTTTCGTCTCAACAGATTCCCGTAGCCATGCTGATGCTCCGTCGGCACGCATGCCTACCGTCCAAGGCATTCCCGGCCCGTACCGCTTCTACTTCTACCGCTTCGATTGCAATGAAGCGCCGCACATCCATGTTTGCCGTGAACGGAGGACCTGCAAATTCTGGATCGAACCCATAGAGCTTGGGAACAATCACGGGTTCAGCGCTCGCGAGTTGAATCAGATCCATGCGATCATTGACCGACACTTGGGCAAATTCAGGAGGCTTGGAATAGCGGGGACTTTTTCGACCTTGCTTGTTGATACGCCATTCGTCTGACAAGATCATGGCTGTTTTGCCGTTAGTAAATTCGTCCCATCCACCAAAGATAATTGTTCGCTCAGCTTCATTAATGAAAGACCAGCTAAACGTCCAGTTCCTGCAGGTTGCGCCATGCGATTCAACGAATTGTTTGCGCGACATAGAGCGTCCCTTCCTGACGGAGATCATTACAATCGCAAAGGAGCTTACACCGGCGCGTGCAATGCCTACGACTATGCGGCGGGCAAGCAGTTTCTGCTCTTCCTCAGCAAGAGCGGAAACGACTGGATAGTATCGGGCCCTCCTTTCAGCAGGATTAATGAGGAAGTGTCTGGTCCAACGGCGCCATGGGTTGTCGCCGTGGAACACTATGTGCGAATCGGCCAGTTGAATGACTATGACAGGGAGAAGGCCGCGTTGCGCGATCTTCAGAAGGCGGCCAGGGAAGATCGACGAAGCTATCCCACTGGTCTCGACAGGGACATTGAAGACTATTTTGAACGCCCTCTCCCGACAAAATCCTGTGCCGATCTGTTCAGCCTGTACAGGAGCGGTACCACATCCCAGCGACGAGACGTTCTGTGGGCATTCACTGTCGGAAAGCACAAGGAAGCTCAGCCGCTTATGCAAACCTTGATGCGGTCGGCAGAATTCCCCAGCTACATCGGCCCCGTAACTGCTTTTGTCACTTAGTGTGGCCGCCTTGGGCGATCTCTCGGTTGTGACGTGGGCCGACAACGTCATCAATACCATCCTCGTCCGGCAAGACCTGACGCGTGCCCTTGCTCTTGAAGTCATCGCGATTTCGCCGCTGCCCGATGCCGAGAAGTACGTGAGGGAAATCCTTTTGAAAAATGACTCTGAGGATCTCGAGGTTATCGTGGAAGCATATCTGGAGTTTGAGAAGTGGGAACAAACTGGCATACGTCCCGGATTTGAAAGCCGTGGACACCAAGGGCGGCCGCCTCATCAAGCGGCGATTGCAACAGATGGCAAGCGAAGGTAACAACAATGCGAAGACTTTTCTTGACCGGCTAGATGAAACTCGGTGACCCGAATCGCTCCTTTTCCCCACTTCTGTCCCAGGCGCAGCGCACGCTGTTATCGCTATGGAATCCAGTGTCGCGTTCAAGCAAGGTAAGGCGGCAGCAGCGTTGGCTGCCATCGTCACACAACAACGATTTACCGCAACCGAGATTGAAGATCGAGTCCGCCGGATTGAGACAACACTTCTTACCCAGTCGCGACACCTGCGCCAGCCGAACTTCGAGAGGATCCATTCGCGAGATTTGGAAATCCTGTTCGGAGCGTGTGACCAGGCGATTTTCCGCGGATGTTTTTCGAATGCGTTGGGCAACACGCCGCTTCGCTTCCGATTGTCTTCGCGCGTCTCCTTTGTTTTTGAAGGCACGCGGCTTCAGGGTCGAGTGAATCGTGTCACCAAGCGCGCTACCGTCTTGGTGGAAGACGCTGCAGGCCAGCGGTATTCCGACGGCCGCAGTTATCGCAAGTACTACGTGCCTCTGGCGGCACTGGAGGCTCTCTCCAGTTCGTCGGTGCCGGACTCTCCGCCATCTGTAAACGCTCAATCCGTCTGAAACGAATCGCGATGACTCTAGAAGGCTCGATTACGCGCTCGCCGCCCAGCCGAGCATTCCCTGCGATTAGGTTGTCCGACCACATGACGATGTGGCAGATTGTACCGATGGACAGGGATCAGATCATCGCCAAACTGCGTGAGTCAGCGCCGGAGCTGAAGGCCGCAGGGGTAGAACATCTTTTCCTCCATGGCTCGTATGCCCGCGGTACCGCAACTCGCGGATTGTCGGATGTGGATGTCATTGCTGAGTTCGATCCTGGACGTCGCCTTTCCCTTGTCGACATGGTTGCCGTCGAAAACCGCCTGACAGAACTGCTTGGATTCCCTGTGGATCTGTCGCCGGCTAATACATTGAAGGAACCCGTGCGTGAGAAAGCCGAGCGCGAGGCTGTACTTGCCTTTTAGCGGGCCCCGTCTTTCAGTCTCGGATATACACGACGCCATCCAGGCCATTGAACAATTCACAGAAGACATGGACCTCCAGGCATTTCGAGAGGATCCAAAGACAGTGGCGGCAGTTTACCGTCCTTGCGCGCTGAGCTCGTTGTACAACGCGTCGATGAAGCCATCGATAAAGTTGGCGGGCCCGCCGACTCGAGCTTCGAATTCGGCTGTAGGCTTTGCGGCGCGAACCTGTTCGAGCGTTTTCCCTTCTCGAATGGCCTGCCTGACGCGGTCACGAACAGTCGCGGCCATGTCGCGATGGAAAACCAGAGCGGCGCGGTCGGCTACGGGGCCATGGCCGGGTACAACCTTTGTGGCGGGACCGGCATTGGCGATAAGAATATCCAGCGCCTGCAGAAGGCCCAGAACAGATCCGCCATTCGTGATCGCGGCCGCGGGAAAGCCCTCAGACCGGAAGACATCGCCTGTCATAAGGACGTCGCCTTTGACGAATTTCACGGCCGTGTCGCCGTCCGTATGTGCGGGACCGAGGGGGATCATCTGAATCGTCTCGCCATTGAGATTTACAGTTAGCGGACTGTCGAAGAGAACGATCGGCAGCGCCGCAGCCGGGGACGGCGCTGGTGTCTGGCCATTTGGCCCGGGTTTAGGCGTCACCAGTTGTGCGAGCAGCTTGGGCCGGCCGAGAATTGTCACGCCCAGCTTCGCGAAGTTCTCGTTGCCTCCCGTGTGATCGGCATGCACATGCGTATTCACGAGAAATCGAATCGGCGAAGGAGACAGCGTTTTCAGCGCCGCGACAATACGATCGGTGATTGCCGCAGATTGGGCATCAACCAGGAAAATTCCCTCAGGGCCCACAAGCGCGGCGGCGCGCCCACCCTGGCCGTCTATTCCATACACATTGCCGCCGAGTAATGTGGTCGTTACCTGAGGCGTAGCGGCCGGTGCTTGTCCGCGAGCACCCTGAGCGATCGAAGGAAGAGGCGTCGCGAGCGCGGCTACAAGCAACAGAGCAGAGATCTTCATCGTTTTCCTTCCGGTACCTTTTGTTTGGTTTGCGCTGGTAAGGAAGCCTACTTGGCTGCCGGTTGCGGCGTCACCCTGTTCCCCTCACGGAGCAGCGCGTGGTGCATTCGCTGTTTGAATCGCCATCCGCGCGCCGTCTTGACGTAGGTGTCCTCGTAGTACCCGTCGTACTCGATTTTGTTGGGATCGCCGCCGAGACCGATCATGAGCATGTCGACCGTGCCCGTTGCCCCCTCGGCCGTGGGCGTGATGATGTGGTTCACATAAAGGTGGCGGACGCCCTGTACGATCCACCCGACATTCTTGCAGCCGCGAGATCCGCCTCCCGACACCTCGGCGAGCTTTTCGCGTCCCTGGACTGGCGTGCCAGGCTTCCCGTCGAACGATGGAATGAACGCGCCGTCGGGAGTAAACAGGTCTGCATAGTCGTACCCGTTGTTTGAGCAGGTGTCGATCGCCCGCGCGTACTTCGCCACCAGTTGCTGAATCTCGATATAGTCGAGAGCTGTCAGCTCGCGGGGCGTGGACGGCTTAGGGGATTGGGCGCTTGCTGCGCGGGACGACACGGCGCAGACGACGATGAGGACGAGAGATGCAAGGCGGTTCCACATATTGGGCAATTCCTTTCGAGCAGCTCCGGCACATTGGAACTTGAAATGGCAGGCGCGAGTATACTGCGATTCTGACTCTCAGCTAACGACCCTGCAGGGAGAGAATGGGCTCTCGGGGAGAGACCCGGGGTGCATCCCGAAAGCGGAACAACTAGACGGAGGAACTGTTCTCGCAGTTCTGGTGACATCAGCCGAACCCCGAAAGTGCGAATCCAGCCACGTCACCAGAACGAGAATTATCCTCCTCTATTTGCCCGTTGTTCGTGCGGCAGTGAAAGCCATCTCCATCTCGTTGACCGACAAGTTTCCGGCCAGTGAGCCGGCAGCGGTAAGCGTCGCTGTTCCGGCGAGTTGAACCGGGTGCTCTTCCGTGGATGCTCCGGAAATCGCGAGTTTTCCTTTCGAGAACTCGCCGGTTAACCGGATGTTGCCGTGCGGGCTTTCGAGTGTGCCGGAAATCTTTTGTCCATCCTGAGCCAGTACGAGCTGAAGCGACATTCCCTGGACCGACATTGTCCAAGTGCCGGCCACGCTCTGCTGGGCATAGAGCACGACGGCGGACATCGCCAGGATCATCGCTAGTACGAAACCAACCAACCCTTTTTTCATACTTCCTCCATATTCAAAATTGAGATGCGCCGACATTACATGCTCTCTCCTGAACCAACGTTGAACGCGACGTTCATCTGACGTTCAGGCAGCTTCCGGCTAAGATTGGCGTGGAGGTTTGCTTGCGGATTCTGGTTGTCGAGGACGAATCGCTCCTGCTCAAACAACTCGCCGGGGCGCTCGAAAGCGCCGGCTATGTCGTGGATTGCGCAGACAATGGTCAGCGCGCCGACTTCCTGGGCCAGACGGAAACCTACGACGCGGTGGTGCTCGATCTGGGATTGCCGAAGATCGATGGCCTCACCGTCCTCCGGCGATGGCGCGAGGCCGGCAATCGGATGCCGGTTCTCATCTTGACGGCCCGCGGCAGCTGGCACGAAAAGGTTCAGGGTATCGATGGCGGAGCGGACGATTACATGTCGAAACCATTCCGAATGGAAGAAGTTCTCGCGCGTTTGCGTGCTTTGATTCGCCGCGCAACCGGGCAGGTCATTCCGGAGCTCCAGTGCGGCGCCGTAACGCTCGACCCGCGAACCTCGAAGGTGACGCTGGACGGAACGCCAGTGAAACTGACCGGACATGAGTTTCGCGTGTTGTCTTATCTCATGCACCATCGCGGCCGGATCGTTTCGCAAAGCGAGTTAACGGAGCATATCTACGCGCAAGACTTCGAGCGGGATTCGAACACCGTCGAAGTTTTCATCGGACGTCTGCGCCGGAAACTCGGCGCATCTCTTATCGAAACGGTTCGTGGCTTGGGTTATCGCATCGAGGCGAACTCATGAATTCAGCTCGATCGTTCCGTTCGCGGCTGATTTGGGGCACGCTGTTAGCCCTGGCCGGAATGCTTGCTCTCGCCTACCTGTTTACGCTCCACATGTTCAGATCCCCCAAACAGTTTTTCTTCTCGCACACGATTGTGTTTGGAAGCCTCGCTGCCGCCTTCGTGCTCGGCGGCCTCTTGCAGATCAGGAAAGGACTGTCCGAATTTAATCAATTGCGGGCACGACTTTCCGAAGTACGCGAAGGCAGGAAACACCGGATCGACGGCAGCTACCCCACGGAAGTGCAACCGCTAGTAGACGACCTCAACGCGCTGCTCGACCAGCGCGAACGGGCCGTCGTGCGCGCCCAGGCGAAGGCCGGCGATCTTGCACATGGATTAAAGACGCCGCTGGCCGTGTTGATGCAGGAGGCAGAGCGCGTAAAGGCGACCGGAGAACATGAACTCGCAGCGACGATCGCTCAGCAGGTGGAGCGAATGCAAAGACAAGTGAACTACCACCTGGCACATGCGCGCGCCACCGCTTCAGGAGCCACGCTGGGAACAGCCTGTGTTGTCGCAGAGTCCGCCGAGGGGCTGGTGAGAACCTTACGGCGGCTTCATGCGGAACGAGGTATCATGATCCATTCGGACATTTCTTCAGATCACGCCGTTCGAGCGCAGCGCGAAGACGTTGACGAAATGATGGGCAATCTTCTCGACAACGCCTGCAAATGGGCGAACTCACGCGTGACCGTCACGTCCGAGGCAGAGAACTCAAGCCTCGCAATCACGGTCGACGACGATGGCCCTGGCTTGGAGCCGACGAAACGCGACATCGTGTTGAAGCGCGGAGTGCGCGCCGATGAAGCCGCGCCGGGATCCGGACTCGGGCTCGCGATCGTTCGCGATCTTGCCGAGCTCTACGGCGGAACCATCACGTTGGAAAGCTCCCCCCTGGGAGGCCTCCGGGCGCGGCTGCTCCTGCCGAAGGCCGAGGGCGCTCGTACAAACTGAAGAGCGTTGCTCGCATTCGTTCGAGTACAGGCGAGATCCGAGTAGCGGAATTACACCGGTACGAAGCATTTAGCCGCGCTATCTTTCGTCAAGCCATTTCAGCCGAAACATTAACTAAATTAATTTGATGGTTGAGTTTATTAAGTAATTGTCTATTATCACTCATATAAATTATGGGACGTGACTGGCAGGATCTCACCAAGCTCGTAGGGCAATCCCCCATCGAAGTCGAGCGCGTCCGCATCGTTGATAGTGGCGTGGCGATCGAAGGACCGTTCACTCTGCCGCCTCTGGCGCAACTCGCCGCCGAAGACCAGGTATTCGTGGCAGCGTTCGTGAAGTGTCACGGCTCCATCAAGCAAATGGAGCAGTACTTCGGCGTCAGTTATCCCACCATCAAGAACCGGCTGAACCGCATCGGCAGCCAGTTGTCGTTTGTCGAAATCGAACAGGGTTCCGATGCCGAATCACCGGTCGAAACGCGCAGCGCCGTGCTCGACCGGCTGTCGCGCGGCGAGCTCACCGTCGCGGAGGCGCTGGAACGACTGAAAGGGAAATGAGGAGAGATCATGAGTGAAGAGAGACTCAAGGTGCTCGAGATGGTGTCGCAGGGCAAGCTGACAGTGCAGGAGGCGGAGCAGCTGCTGCAGGCGGTGGAGACCGGCACGCGTGCGGAAGAGACAAAGGCCAATCCAAAATACTTCCGCGTTCTGGTCAGCAAGCCCGCGCAGGACGGGAAGAAAGCCGAGAACGTGAATATCCGTGTGCCGATTTCCGTCGTTCGTGGCGGACTCCGGCTGAGCGCGCTGTTTCCCGGCATCATGGGCAAGAAGAAGATCCAGCTTGGGAACGGCGCCGAGCTCGACCTGTCGCAGGTCACGTACGCAGACCTCGAGGCGATGATCAGAGACATCGGCGAGCTGAGCGTTCACGTCGACGACGACGAAGGCAAGCAGGTCCGGATCCGCTGCGAATGACTGGCTTGACACAGCGAATAGCTAATGAAGGGATCGGGCATCGCGTCCGCGTTGCAACGTTCGAACAGCTCGGGCTGCTGAACCAACCAACAATTTCCCCTTCCAGGCGGGGAAAGGTTTTCAGTTCCCGATTCTTGCAAGCGTCTTCAGGGCCGACTCCGCTTTGGCTTTGCGCACGCTCTTCCACTCGCTTCCCGCCCGCTTGTGCTGGAGATCCGTAAGGTAAGCGTATTCCGCGGTGAGGAACCTATGCCTGTCGGCGTTGGCTTTTGTCCACGCTCGCGCGAAGTCTGCGAGCGACGGCGCCTTTCCGAGCGTCCAGAACTCCATAGCGAGGACTCGAGCGACGGCGCCATCCCGGAATCGCCCGTCAGTAAGTTCACGGAGCGAACGCAGGATGCCGGTGTGCTCTTTCGCGTACCAGCGATAATACAAGCGCTCTCGGGGTCCCGGCCTCGCGGGTGGAGGGTCGGGCCGCACGATCTTCGCGGGGATGCGCGTGGGTTCACCCACTTTACCGGTCGCCAAGTAATTGCGGACGCGAGCCAGCACGATTGGCTTTCGATCGATATCCTTTGTAGCCTTCGCCTTTCCGTCCGGATACTCGGCGAGAATCTTCCAGGGGATGCCGTGCTCGGAACAGAAACCGCGAATCTCTCCGAGATTCAAATAGTTCAACTCATGGAGGAGCCGGGCTTGCTCGTCTTTAGTGAGCTGCGAGAGCAGGTTCGGCATCGGGGACTATTTCTTAGATCGGAACGAACGCTCTGCGGCATCGCGCGGGTCGAGCGAAACAGGCTGGTCGCGCCACAGCCAGCGCATCATCTCCGGCAGCATGGCGCCACCCATGTTGTGGCTGTGCACGCCCATCCCCCACGAATAGTTGACGTCGTAACCCTTCTTTGTCAGGGCTTCCATCAGCCGGACATTCTGCATGAACCAATCGCGATGTGGATCATACTGACCCTGAGCATCAATTCCGCGATTGTCGTTCCGCCCGTCGATCATGAAGATCCGAATCGGCTTCTTCTCGCTGGACAGGACCTTCTCCGGATACACATATCCGCCCTTCAGGTCGACAAACGTTCCGATTCCCGTCAGGACCTTGTGGAACTGATCCGGACGCTCCCACGCAACCGTGAAAGCCGCGATCGCTCCCGAACTCCATCCTGCGATCCCGTGACGCTCCGGATCCCGCGAGAGCTTGTAGTCCTTGTATAGCGCCGGCAACAACTCCTCGACGATGACCTTTGAATACCGGTCGCCCAGCGCGTCGTATTCGTCCTGACGGATTGATTTCCCGTCGGCCACATTTATTCCAGGATCGATGAACGCGCCGATCATCACCGGAATGTCGCCGCGGTAGATCAGGTTGTCCAACACGTTTTGCGCACGGTAATTACCGTCCGCCTTCAAATACGTAGCGCCGTCGTGGAAGACCATCAGGTTTATTTCCCGCGATCCATCATATGCAGCAGGAACGTAAACCCAATAACTGTGCTCCGCCCCTGGGTAGGCCTTGCTTGGAAGTTTGAACGGCCCCCGGACTTCGCCTTTGGGGACGCCCTCACGCGGAAGCGAGTCAGGCCCCAAACTGTAGAACGCATCGAACTCCGAGGGTCCCGCCGGACCACCGGGAGCACGCTGTGCTGTCGCAACGTCAGTTCCGGCGATCATCAGAGCAATGGCCATCAGAACAGGCAGGATCTGTTTGGTTTGTCTTTCCATGTTCCCTCGCTCCTTCAACTCATTTCTTGGCTTGGAGCCAGACCATAACACTGCTCCGTTGAATATGAAATATTTCAGGTAGGTTCTTCGATGTCCAGCAGACGTATGAAGTTCCCGTATAATGCTTTCCGCTATGAACAATCCTGCTGAAGACCTGTTGCGAATTTCCATGAGTCACGGCCTGCCGCGGTGCCTTCACGCGGTCGCGGAACTCGGTATTGCCGATGCTTTGGGTGAATCACCGCGAACCGCGGAGGAACTCTCCAGGGATACCGGAGCGAATGCAGATGCGCTGGCGCGCACCCTGCGTGTTCTGTCGGCGGAGGGAATCTTCGAGGCTCGAGATGGGGCATGGGGACACTCGCCGATCTCCCGGCTATTGCGGTCGGATCATCCTCAATCGATGCGGTCCTTTGTTCGGATGATTGGCTTGCCCGTGTACTGGCGAGGATTTGAATATTTCGAAGATGCCTTGCGGACAGGAGAATCTCCTCAACAGAAAGCTGTTCCTGGGGGCTACTGGAAGTATCTCAGTGAGAATCCGGAAGCGTCCCGGCTTTTCGACGAAGCGATGATGGGGAAAGCCTACGGACAGATTGCCGGCGTTTTGAAGTCGTACGACTTTTCAGGCTTTCAAACGATCGCCGACATCGGCGGCGGACGCGGACACTTGCTGGCCGCTGTGCTCAAGGCCGCTCCGCAGGCCCACGGAATTTTGTTCGATCAGCCCCACGTGACGGCTGCCGCACAGGCAGCGGGCATGGAGTCCCAACAGCTACAGATGCATCCCGGCAGCTTCTTCGAGGACGCACTACCTTCCGCCGACTGCTACCTCATCATGCAGGTCATCCACGACTGGAGCGACAACGAGGCCGCCCGGATTCTCACCGCCATTCGAAAGGCCGCCGCGCCCGGCGCGAAGCTGCTGATGATTGAAGGCATTGTCCCGGAGGATTCGAAACCGGGCTGGATCAAAATGCTGGATTTGCAAATGTTGACCCTGCTGAATGGAAAAGAGCGGACCGAGAAGGAGTATTCCCAAATGCTCCGAGCCGCAGGTTTCCGGCTCGATCGTCTGATCGATGTGGGAATGTCGACTGCAATCCTGGAGTCGGTCGCGGTGTAGAATCGCCGAACGGCATCTAGTTTCGATCGGTGTGGCCACGTGCCGCAGCGCGAGCAACCCGGCCAGTTCAACACTGCGCTTCGGAAATTCCTCGGCCCGGCCCGGTAGCGCTAACGACTACGGCACGCAAAACCTTCACTGTGTCGCAGGCCGGAGCGAACCGATAGCAGCGCGCACATCGTCAGCGGTCTGGGCAGTTTCCATGAGGGAGATGCCGCGCTCGATCGCCGCGATGTTGTCGTCCAGCTCGCCCGCCTTGTCCGGACCGTTTATCGCTCGGGTAAGCCCGTTCTTGAAGAACACGATGGGCCGGTAACGGGGATGAAACACCAGATCCCAAAGGCGTCTTTCCAGGCCCTCGACCTGACCTGCGAGAACTTCGTTGTACACGCCAAGCTTTTCTTCAGTAAGGTGTTCGACATCCCCGCTCTCGTTCTCGATCCATTGCATCTCCAGGCGCAGTAGCGTGTGGAGGTCATTCTGCCGGTACGCCTCGGTGAGTTCCTGCATCAACTGACCCTTTTCCCTCTGGCGTTCGCTATCGCGTTCGAAATCGGGGTGCAGGACGCGCGCCAGCTGTTTGTAGATGTTCGCGACGCTTCGTTTGCGGAACTCTTCCGCAGCGCGGATGTCTTCGTCCTCAGCCCCATGACGGCCGTGCTCCGCGCAGTGAGCCGCTTCCGCCTCCGCCTCCTTCATCTTGCGCACGCGCGCGATGATTGCTTCGGCTTTCTGCATGAACTCGGCCTCGGTATCCGCGGATTCGATTTCGGCGAAGTCGGCTTCAATACCAGCTTCGGCACACATTTTTACTAAGGCCGCTTTTGCGGTTGCGATGGCCTTTCGCTCGTCTTTGCCGTAACCGACGCCGTGGAAGGCGTTGTAGATTTCGCGTAGATCAGAGTCGGTCAGCCCCTTCTCCGTCTTCGAGATCTCATCGAGCAAGTCCCGAATCAGTTCCTTGAACTCCAACCGTTGCTGCTTGCCAGGGAAAAACGACTTGTTTATATACGGGGCAAGGGCGCGCACAAGCTCTTTCTGCAGGGCAGTCTGTCGGGCGAGGCGCGGGACGAGCTCTGTCGCATAGAAGCTCAGAGTCGCATCGAGTTCCTGCTCTTCGGCATCGATCGATTCGCGGAGGGACTCCACCCTGGCAAGAAGAGAGCGGAAGGTCTTCTGCGCCCGCGTCAGCGGACGCCCGGCAGTTGGCGTGGGAACAAGGCCCCGCACGCCGTCGCCCTTCCTCTCATTTGTTTTCATCGCGGTCTATTATCGTATACTCGCCGCTTTATGGACCCAATACTACGGTTCGATGGGGCAGTAAGACGGGATCCGGCGATCGACGCCTGGCTGGACAAACAATTGCCCGAGTTGGGGGCGATCGCGCTTCAATGGTTCGTTCGGATGCGGGAATGCGGGGACGACGTCGTGGAGTTGATGCATGACGGATACGCCACCGCCTGTATCCGCGATGCGCCCTTCGGCTACGTCGGTGTCTTTAGAGATCACGTCAACGTGGGGTTTTTTCGTGGCGCTGACCTTGAAGATGCTGAGGGACTGCTGGAAGGAACGGGCAAGCGCATGCGCCATGTCAAGCTGAGACCAGGAGCTGAGCTTAACTTCGCAGCTTTGAGCGCTCTGATAGACGGGGCATATGTCGACATCAAGGCGCGGTTGGAGGCTGAATCATCATGATAGACCGCCGGATTCTCGCGACCGGAATAGTCGCCATTGTCATGCTCTCTGCGGCCGCCGGCAGAGGTCAACAGACCGCTACGCGATACGACTACAACCACTCGAATCGCGCGCTGGTCGACGCGGGCATGCAGGCGCTGCTTACCTGCAACGGGTTGTTCGTTTCCAATCGAACGATGGATCAGCTCTACGCGGCGGAATTGAAGATGGACAACATACCGCTGGCGCCTCCCGATCAGATCCGGATCGATCGAGAGCGCAAGACTGTCGCCATTGGTGAACCCGGAAAGAGCCCCGCTCCCGTGATGCGTGCGGCGTTCCGGGAAGGACTGGGTTGCGTGATGCTGGGGCCGGATCAGAACTGGGGGAATGTCAGTGATTTCCCCATACTGCACATGCCTCCGCCGCCCGGAGATGCGTCCATGATTCCCTGGCCTGACGGCGACCTCGTCGAAACCAAACCTCCTTCAGCCTACATCGACCAGAAAGCCCTCAACGCAGCCGCCGATTTCGCATTCGACAGGGAAGGGCACGGACACAGTTCGCAGATCACCCTCAGCCTGCTCGTGATTCACAAAGGAGACATTGTTCTCGAGCGCTACGCTCCCGGAGTCGATCTGACGACGAAGACGCGAACATGGTCCACCGCGAAAAGCATCGCCGCCACCTTGATCGGCATAGCGGTAGGGGACGGCAAGCTTGCTCTCGATGCGCCGCTGCCTTTCAGGAACTGGGGGCCGGGGCGAAGCGCTGTCCCGGATTCCGACCCGCGAACCAGAATCACCCTGCGAAGCGTTTTGAATATGTCGAGCGGTCTCTATCCTGTCGACAGCACGGTAAACGCCTACGTCTCCGGTTCTCCCCTCGGCTATTTCGGGGGCGTCAGTTCTTCGGCCGGAGCTCTCGATCGTGGTGTTGTTCGCGAGCAGGGCACGACCTGGGACTATGAAAACTACGATGCGCTGCTTGGTGTCTACGCACTCAAGACCGTCATTGGCGATGAACAAAAGTATCTGGAGTATCCACGTCGCGCACTGTTCGATCGCATCGGTATGCGCAACACGATTCCCGGCGTCGATCGATTCGGCGACTATGTTCTGAGCAGTCAGGTCTACACGAACGCCCGCGACCTCGCCAGACTTGGCCTGTTGTATTTGAACGGCGGCAAGTGGAACGGCAACCGCATCCTGCCTGAAAGCTGGGTTCGTTTTGTGCGCACTCCCGCGCCGGCCACTCGTGACTTGGGGCGCATCTATGGCGGACAGTTCTGGCTCGTCCCGGACAACCAGGCTGATCTCCCGCAGGATGCCTACAGCACCGCTGGAAGCCGGGGTCAGTTTACGATCCTCGTTCCATCCTATGACCTGATCATCGTCCGTCGCGGCGAAGACTGGAATTCCCGCGACGGCTTCGATAACTGGGACCTGCTTCGGGAAGTTCTTAAAGCTTTTCCGAAACGCAAGGGCGGGGAAAAGTTGAGGTGAGGGTTACTTCACGTGAAAATCCTGGTAGTCCGTCCCAAGGCACTTGTGGTGTCCGTAATCCGACCAAACCTGTTTCTTACCATCAGGCATGACCAACGTCTCACCCGTTAGTATCTCTCCCGACACGCCCTTCGGAGTCTTGTCCCTGAGACTCAAACTTATCGGTTCTGGAGTTGTCCGTTGGGATGCCAGGCCCTCTTTCATGACGTAGCCACAAGCCTCGATGACGTCGCCGGCCTTCAGAGTGAGCCTTTCGACACCCAGTCTTGTGAGCTGATTGACACCGGGGCCTTCGATCGCCCATCGGTGGATCTGCCCATCTTTGGCTTTTTCATCGATAAAAATAAAACTATGGGGATTCACGAGCTCGAACACGACGACGGTGCCCTTTACGGTGACGCCTGTTGTGGTATCGAACTGTGCCAGCGAATGATGTGCCACCAGCGAAACCGCCGACGCAAGCATTACTGCTACTGCCCATCCTGCCATCATCTTTTTCATCTCAACCTCCTCGAATCCCGCTTATCCTACGGCTCGTCGGAATTGATTCCAATGACCTAAAAGATACCTGTCCCCTGTGAAGAGCATGAGCGGAGCGAATGCAAGCCCGGTAGGGCGCAGCCATCAAGAAACGTCCGGAGCGAATGCAAGCCCGGTAGGGCGCAGCCATCAAGAAACGTCCGGAGCGAACGCAAGCCCGGTAGGGCGCAGCCATCAAGAAACGTCCGGAGCGAATGCAAGCGCGATAGCGCGCAGCCATCTATAAGATGTATTGGCGGCCAATCTCTGAACCCGATCTTCCTGAATGTCTCAACATTCAACCGGCGTGCCTGGGAGACCAGCTCGCGGGGCGCCGCACAACTCTGCGCGTTTGGAAAGACCTGCTGGATCATCCGGCCTTTCATGCAAACGTCATCGAATCCGATCGCCCGATCGCGGGACACAACATCGTGGCGTGCGGCATGGGCGTGTTTGTCACCAAGGCATTCGCCGACCGGGAAATCAGGAGCCCTCGTCCCGGCCTCAACTCCCGCATCATCGCAGGAATTGCATCTGGAGAATCGGTGGTGCTGAGCCGAACCCAGATCGGGGTGGGAAACGCGGGAGAAGGCCTCGACTTCGTGAACATGTACGGGACGTGGCGTGACGGAATTCTGAACGACCGTCAGCTCGCCGAAGTCCAGGGGTTATTGGGAAGCAGCTTCGTCGAACATTTTGGCGGCTATCGCTTCAACCGGGTGTTGAAGGAAGCGGTCGGTCATTCGAGGATCGCTCTGGCTCGCGCGACGGGAACGTATCGCGTGATCGCAGAGTTTCCCGAATCCGAGAGTGCATTGGCCGTTGCGACGCCGGAGAGTGTTTCCACCGCGCCGTATTCCGTCGCTGCCAAACTCTATAGTTACCGGCCGCCCGTGCTCCGTCTCCGTCCCGCGGAGCAGAGACTTCTTGCAGCAGCTCTTACCGGAAAAACCGACGCCGAACTGAGCGCAGATCTCGAGCTGAGTATTGAGGCGATCAAGAAACGCTGGATGTCTATTTACGACCGAGTGGATCAGTTCAAGCCGGAGATCCTGAGTCGCGCCGATGAGGAAAGCGACGGGCGCGGACCGCAAAAGAGGCACCGCGTTGTGGCTTACATCCGGACTCATCCGGAAGAATTGCGCCCATTTTCCTGGGAAACGCAGAGACGGTGATCCTTGATTTCTTACTCCACGAATTACCTGCGCCACATCGAAATCCTCTGGACCGCGGTAGGCGATTGATAACAAGATGTTGATTCGATAACAATAGTTAATGAGGTACTACTGCCATGGCTAAAACCTTGCTCGCCCAGGAATTCGCTGATCTCAGCCCCGCTGTTAAGGATTTTATTTCCCGCACCCAGAAGCTGTATATCGACGGTAAATGGGTGGAAGCCGCATCCGGCAAGACTTTTGAAAGTATCGACCCCGCCACCGAAAAAGTCATCTGCCAGGTCGCTGAAGCCGATGCCGAAGATGTGGACCGCGCTGCCAAAGCCGCCACCAAGGCCTTTTATCATGGCGCATGGTCGCGCATGATTCCTGCGGCGAGGGAAGTCCTGCTGCTGAAGTGGGCCGATTTGGTGGAGGCCCATGCCGGCGAACTGGCCGAGTTGGAATCCCTCGACAATGGCAAGTTGGTGAAGTACGCCAGGATGGTGGATGTGCCCGCGTCTGTGAACTTGATTCGCTATTTCGCCGGGTGGGCAACCAAGATCGAAGGCACTACTACCAATGTCTCCATCGGAATTCCCAATACCGAGTTCCACGCTTTTACCTTGCGCCAGCCGATAGGCGTAGTCGGCCAAATCATTCCCTGGAACTTCCCCCTGGTGATGGCCGCGCTGAAATTGGCTCCGGCTCTGGCCTGTGGCTGTACCAGCATCCTCAAACCCGCCGAACAAACTCCTCTGACCGCCATTCGTCTGGTGGAATTGGCGGAACAAGCCGGCATCCCGGCTGGCGTGATCAACCTGATCACGGGGTTCGGCGAGACCGCTGGCGCCGCCATGGTGAAACACCCCTCCATCAGGAAGATCGCCTTTACAGGTTCCACGACGGTGGGGAAGCACATAGGCCAAGTGGCGATGGAATCCCTCAAGCGTGTGTCCCTGGAGCTGGGCGGTAAGTCACCCGTGATTATTGCCGCCGATGCGGACTTGGAACAGGCCATTGCAGGCGCGGCCAACGCCGTTTTTTTCAATCAGGGTCAGGTTTGTGTCGCCGGCACGCGGCTGTTTGTGGAAGAGCCCATATTCAACGATGTGATAAGTGGTATGACCGGCATCGCCAAGTCCATGAATCTGGGCAGCGGCCGCAACCCCACTTCACAGATGGGTCCCCTGGTTTCCAAGGAGCAGCACGACCGGGTGCTCGGTTACATCGACAAGGGCATCCGCGAAGGCGGTGAAGTCGTGACCGGCGGCAGTCGTCATGGCGACAAGGGCTACTTTGTCGAGCCCACAATTTTCAAAAACTGCGGGCCGCAGTCGACCCTGTATCGAGAAGAAATTTTTGGCCCCGTCCTTGTCGCCAACTCCTTCTCCTCTGCCGATGACATCGCCGCGCAGGCCAATGACACAGACTATGGTCTGGCCGCCAGTGTGTGGACCAAAGATTTAAGTTTGGCCCACCGCCTCGCCAAGCGCATAGAAGCCGGTACGGTGTGGATTAATTGCCATCACCTGATCGATGCGGCCTTGCCCTTTGGCGGCTTCAAACAATCCGGCATCGGCCGCGAGCAGGGCCGCGAGGGCATCGAGTTGTACACGGAAGTGAAGTCGGTGTTGATGAGGATCTAAGTAGCCTTTCGCTACTTTTCCGCCTGAAGCGCGCCGACGAAATTGCCTTCGGTGTCATTGAAATAGATGCAGATTCCGACGGTCGGTATGTGCGACTTCTGCATCACAATCTTTCCACCCGCGGCTTCGACGGAACGGATTGTCTTGTCGATATCCTCGACGCCGATCGTACATTCGAAGCCGATCATCCCCGCGCCGGTCACCGGTTCTCGACGCTTGTGCATGAGACCCAGCAGGCCGGGATCGCTTTCCGTACCCGTGTGGATCAAATAGAAGTCCGGCGGTCCCCAGGGCTCAAAGCGCCAACCGAAGGCTTGTTCGTAAAAGCGACGGGCTCGCCCCACATCGTCCGCCGTGACTGTGAAACTCTGAATGTTGTTTGGCATGGCGGCACTATAGAGTGGAGACAGTCCGGCTGTCTTGCGCTAGATTGACAATTAATGTCGCAAACTCGCCAGCGCCGTTCATTGACGGTGGACCAGGAACCGTTTCTGACGGTGCGTTCCATGGCCTCCGGTTACAGCAACGGATTCGAAATCGAGACCCACGCGCACGATTGGCATCAGCTTCTTTTTGCCAACTCGGGCGCGATGACCGTCCACGGCGGGCGTTGGTCCTGGATGATACCCAGCGGAAAGGCCGTATTCATTCCGGCCGGGTGTCCTCATTCGATCCGGATGTGGGGAAGCGTGGCCATGCGGTCGCTGTATTTTGCAGCCGGGCAAGAAGCGCCGGCCCTCGCCGGCACGGAGTGTCGAGTCCTTTCCGTCACTCCACTGCTCAGAGAACTGATGCTGAGAGTTGTCGAGCTTGTGGCTCTGGATTCCCGCATTCCCGCCCACCATCGCTTAATGGGACTGCTCCTGGACGAGATGGACACCCTGCCGGTGAGCCCGTTGGTCTTGCCGCTGCCCGAAGATCAACGTGCGTTTGCCGTAGCACGGCACGTAATGCAGAGTCCTGGAAGTAACGAGCCACTCCACGGTTTGGCGCGCCAGTACGGCGTAGGATGCCGAACTCTCGAGCGGCGCTTCCGTGATGAAACCGGTATCAGCTTCGGCCTGTGGCGGCAAAAGGTGCGAATGCTGGATTCCGTTCGTCTGCTGGCGGAAGGAAAGTCGGTTACCGATGCGGCGATGGACACCGGATACAGCAGCGTCAGCGCGTTCATCGCCACGTTCAAGCGCACGTTCGGTTGCACGCCCGGGCAGCTTTGAAAACCGCGCCAGCTATAGGCTGATAACGGTCTTATCAGGTCGTCTTTGACTGAAATGGCCCGTGAATTTCAGTCCGGACATTTCGTCCGGCAACTGTCCACGCTGCAAACATGCCTATTGCGAGATAGATCGCGGCCGTGGTTGTGGCGTTACTCCATTGGGCGCCAAAAGGCAGCAAGGCGTGCCACCATGGCAGCGATCCCGCAAGCAGCGTGAGTGCAACAGCGGTCAATCTGTGCCGGATTCCCGCGGATTCCCTGGAAGCGATCCTCATCGCCATACCGACGAGCACTCCAATCAACATGGATCCGAAAGACGCGTGCGCGGCGGCGAGGAGAACACCGTGAATCGCGCCACCAGCGGTGGCCACAACAATTCCAACCCCCAGGGCTCGCCGATAATATCTGGCGAGATTGGCGCTCCTCTCTTGCTTGAACCTTTCCTTGCAAGCAGGACAGACCTGCTGATTTCCCACTCGAAAATACGTATGAAGAGGCTCGTTGCAGAATGCACAGCACTCTTTCGCGACCGCGGCAGCCGGCAGAATCTCGAGAATGTAGTTCCCGAACCGGACCGGGCTCTGATCCAATCGAAGTCTGACGTCGCCACCCATCGCGACCCGGCTCAGTTCCTCTCGCTCGATCAACAACCAGCGCTCGGGTTCGAATGGCACAAGCCTGGCGGGCGGCCTGCCTTGAGGAATCAAGAGCCAGACGTCGGGGAGTTCTTTAGCCAGTCCCCAAAGCAGCACCCCCAGGCTGAAGGTGAAGACGCCGACATGGCAGTCGCCAAGCGGCTCGTCGAGTTCAATCCGCGCGCCCGATCCTGTCTGTCCAATCGACCAGCCGACAACACCGCGCTGCCAGCCAGCCATGTCGCGAGATTCCGGCGGCACGGCGATTTCCTGAACGGAATAATCGCGGATATCTGTCAGTCGAACGCGCACGCCACTCTAATTCGCTTCGGTGTGGGCGGAGTTGAGGAGTTCCATCCGGCAATCGTCGCGGAAGTCGGGCCTCCATTTCAATAATCTTAGTAGCGAGGACCGGGCGCCTTGCAACACAAAGTACTTCTCCTATAGATTGCTCCGATGCATCGATCGAAACCTACTCCTCACGAGCACCGCTTCGAGGGCGTCTTGCAGAACTCAGCGGTTGCCGTTGCGATAGCAGGTGCAGTTGGCTCCGTTGGATTGACGATTTTTCAGGGCCGTCGCAATCCCTCTGTCCTGCTCATGGGAATGTTCACGGTGTGGGTGTTGTCCCCGTTCGCCGCCTTGGTGGTTTCAATCCTGAAGTCGAAGCAGTGGACTTTTCCCACCCGCGTCATGCTTTGGGGTCTGACGCTGACGATTAGTATCTGCTCCCCGGCTATCTATGCCAGCGTTGCGCTGGGTCCGCCGCGCTCCCAGGCGGCGTTCCTTTTTCTCGCAGTTCCATTCCTGTGCTGGCTGTTAGGGGGGACCGTCCTGCCGCTAACGGCATGGCTCTCGCGCAGACGGTAAAACGCGCATCTCTTCTTTCAGGTCGGGAATGTCGCGAATTGGATGCCGGCCATTTGCTGGGCGATGCGGACCACCTGACAGCTATAGCCGAATTCATTGTCGTACCAGACGTAAAGCACAACATTTCGGCCGGCGGCGATGGTGGCTTTCGAATCGATCACGCCCGCGTGCCGTGAGCCGACAAGATCGCTCGACACGATTTCACTCGACGCGGTGTAGTCGATCAGTTCCTGCAGTGCGGGGCTCAACGTGCAGTCCCGAAGGAAGGTGTTGATCTCATCCTTCGTGGTCGGTTTATCCAGCGTCAGGTTCAGAATGGCTATGCTCACGTTGGGTGTCGGCACCCGGATCGAATTGCCGGTGAGCTTGCCCGCGAGTTCCGGCAGGGCCTTGACTGCGGCTTTGGCAGCGCCGGTTTCGGTGATGACCATGTTCAAGGGCGCGCTTCGGCCGCGGCGCTCGGCATTGTGATAGTTGTCGATCAGATTCTGGTCGTTCGTGTAGGAATGCACGGTTTCGACGTGGCCGTGCGCGATGCCGAAGTGGTCGTTTACCGCCTTCAACACCGGGACGATCGCGTTGGTGGTGCAGCTGGCAGCGGTCAGAATTTTGTCGTCATCCGCGATGCTGTCGCTATTGACGCCGAACACAATGTTCTTCAGCGATCCTTTGCCGGGCGCCGTGAGCAGCACGCGCGCGACACCCGGGCTTTTCAAATGCAGCGACAGACCGGCTTCGTTTCTCCAGGAGCCGGTGTTGTCGATCACGATGGCGTTCTGGATACCGTAGGAGGTGTAGTCGATCTTGTCTGGGCCTTCGCCGTAAATCACCTTGATGAAGTTGCCGTTGGCGATGATCGCGCCGTTGTCTTCGTCTATGGTGATCGATCCGTTGAACGGGCCATGCACGGAGTCACGGCGCAGAAGTGCTGCCCGCTTTCCGAGGTCATTGTTCTTGCCCTTGCGCACCACTATCCCGCGCAGGCGCATCTTGTTGCCGTTGCCCGTGCGTTCGATCAGCAGTCGTGCAATCAGACGGCCGATGCGGCCGAATCCGTATAGCACGATGTCGCGGGGCTCCTTCAGCAGCGGCTCGGGGCGGCCCACGATATCCGTCAGTTCGCGTTGTAAGAAGTCCACAGGCGACACGCCCGCCTTCTCTTCCAGGTATTTGTTCGTGAGACGGCCGAGGTCGACCCGGGCCGGCGCGAGATCCAGGCTTTCCATAGCCTGCACGAGCTTGAAGCTTTCCTGAATGGGCAACTCCTGACCCGTATACTGGCGCGCGAAGCGGTGGGTCTTGATGATGTCCACGGTTGTGACGTTGTTGATTGGGCGGCCGTAGATCCGTAGCGCAATACCGTTGTTTCGATACAGCCTGCCGATGATGGGGAGCATCAACTCTGCCAGCTCCTGACGCTCGGTCCAGTTTTGCAAGAGGAGGTCTTGTTGCGCGTCGCTCATGGTGAATCTGTGATTTTACACAAGGCTGGTATTATGCCTTCACTAAACGCGCCTTTCAGGAGGGTGAGTCTATGCAGACAAGGATAATTTTGGTGTGCGCTGCGCTAGGTATAGCCTGCATTGCCACGGGAGCCGTCACCCCAGCGGACGACTCTTACGACAAGCTGTATTCGGCGATCCGCGCCAACGACCTCCGAGAGATGAAGACGCTTCTGGATCAGGGTGTCCGCGCCAACGCGGAGGGACCCGATGGAATTACGCCGTTGATGGCTGCTGCCGAAATGGGTTCGCTGGATGCCATGAAGGTGCTGATCGACAATCACGCCGACGTCAACGTGCGCAACGCGTCTGGGTCCACTGCATTGATGTGGTCCGTCACCGACTCGAAGAAAGTTCGCCTGCTGCTCGATCATGGCGCCGATGTGAATGTCGCGGCGAAAAGCGGACGGACGGCTCAGATTATTGCCTCGTTCGCGAATCCGTCGGCGGAAGTCGTGCGACTGCTGCTCGCCAAGGGCGCGAAGGTGGACGTGATGGACCAACGAAAGGTAACGCCGTTGAACGCTGCGACGTTCGGCAACGACACAGCGACAATCCGGCTGCTGCTCGACGCTTCCGCCGATGTCCAGACAGCCGACACATTCATTGGCCTGACTCCGCTGATCAACGCTTCCGGCAATCGCAATCTGGAAGCCGTGAAGCTGCTGCTGGCGAAAGGGGCAAATGTGAACGCCGTTTCCAAGACGGAGGGTTTGCCCCGGATTCAAACCGGCACCGTGGAGTTCGGCGGTTGGACGCCGCTGTTGATGGCTGTGCCCTTCGGACCGCCGGAGGTCATCAAGACCTTGATAGACGCCGGCGCGAAGGTGAACGTACAGGACTACCGGAGCTTCACCCCGCTGATGCTCGCTGCAGCCAACGATCACGCCAATCCTGAGATCGTGCGCCTGCTGCTCGCCCGCAATGCAGACACACAAACGAAGGGACGCGCCAGCGAAACTGCGTCGGATTGGGCGTCCAAGTTCAACGATGCGACGGTGATCCGTGCGCTCGGTGGAACTCCCAAGGCTGTAGCCGGGAACGCCGCGCTGCCGACTCCGCTGGCCGGCGGAGCGCGAGCGCGGCAGGGCGAAGTCTTATTAGACGCCCGCCCGGCGGTTCAACGTAGCGTTTCGCTGCTGGAGCGAGCGACATCGCAGTTCGTCGGCAAGGCTGGTTGTTTTGCCTGCCATGAACAACCGGCCGCGTCTTTCGCGGTTGGCGCTGCGCGCGCAAAAGGGATCGCTATTGACGAGAAAGCGGCCATCGATCGATGGACTCAGCTCACTTCCGGGCTTAACGCGACTCAACTCGAGGGAGCGGCTCCCCTGGGCGGCGCCGACAACAATCTGTACCTCGCCGAGGCCCTCGTTCGCAGCGGGTATAAGCCCGATGCCAGGACAGATATCCTTGCCGCCAATCTCGCTGCGTATCAAGGTGGCGACGGTGGGTGGCATCTGCCGGGATACGTGCGTTCTCCCCTTCAGGACAACGATTTTTCCCGCACCGCAATGGCCATTCGAGCACTGAAGATTTATGGAACGCCAGGGCGCGCCGATGAAATGAAGCAGCGCATCGAACGCGCAAAGCAATGGCTTCTCCGCGCGAATCCGACTACGACCGAGGATTTCGACATGCGGCTTAGCGGTTTGGCGGCTGCCGGCGCGCCGGCTTCCGATCTGCGTAAACTTTCGGAACCTCTCCTTGCGAGGCAGCGGCCTGACGGCGGTTTCGCCCAGCGTGAGGGTCTTGCCAGCGACGCCTACGCTACCGGTATGACGCTATGGACGCTGGTCAATGCGGGAATTCTTCAACCCAGCGATGAAGCGTATCGAAAAGGTGCGAAATTCCTGCTGGCCACGCAGGCTCCCGATGGCTCGTGGCATGTCACCAGTCGCGCCACAACGTTTCAGATCTACTTCGAAGGCGGTTTCCCTTACGGCCACGACCAATGGATTTCCATCATGGGAACGGGATGGGCGGCCTCCGCGCTCGCCTCCGCTATCGACGGAAAGTAGCGGGGCTCGTTGCCAGTTTGTCCAAGAGTTCCGGCCGCTCCGTGGTGGTTTTGACATTTCGGACAGCGACGCCACGAGGACCGGGCGTGAGGGGCGCGTAACTTCATGATTCGCCTGAGGCGCGAGGCGTGGCCCAAACGGAAGCCCGACTGCCACAGCAGCCACGGAGGATGCGTGGATGCGACTGCAGTCATCAGGTTTATGGTTATTCCGGATTCTTCCTTGCCTCCTCTTCCTGCTCATTCCTGCGGCCAGTGCGTTGCGCGCCCAATCGGACAGCGTTCTGGACAACGCTTATGATCATGGGTTCATCGCCTACTCGAAGACGGCTCCAACCGATCCCATTGCACGCCTGCAGCGTCGTATTAATTCCGGCGAGGTCACTCTCGAATCCGAACCGCATCTTGGCTATCTGCCCGCGATTCTCCGCGCCCTGAACGTTCCGACTTCCTCTCAAAGCCTGGTTTTTTCCAAAACCAGCTTTCAGTTCACTCAGATCGCACCCAGCCGTCCCCGCGCCTTGTATTTCAATGATGAGGTCTACGTCGGACACGTGCAGGGAAGCCGCGTGCTGGAGTTTGCTTCCGTGGATCCGAAGCTGGGAGCGGTCTTCTACACGCTGGATGAAGAGGAAGGTGGCCCCCCTCGGTTTCAGCGGGAGGTCTACTTCTGCCTCATATGCCACGACTCCTCGGCGATCACGGGCGGCGTTCCGGGGTTCATGACGCTCTCCGTGCTGCCGGACAAGGAAGGCAACGCCATCCGGTCGGCCCCAGCCAACGCGATGAGCGATCAAACACCGTTCAATGAACGGTGGGGTGGGTGGTACGTCACGGGAACGCATGGAAAACAGCTCCATCGCGGCAATACGATCTTTCCTTTGGGCGTTCCGATGCTGGAACGGACGGATTGGTCGAAAGGAGCCAACGTGGCCAAGCTCGACGATCGGATCGACACAGCCGACTACCTCACGCCGCATAGCGACATCGTGGCCTTGATCGCACTGACTCACCAGACCCGCATGCACAACCTGATGACGCGGGCGAACTACGAAACCCAGCGCGCCATTCGGGACGAAGAGAACGCCAATAGCGGACTGAAGGGCTCCGGCGAGAGTTATTCGAGTAGTACCGCGGAACGAATCCGGGCCGCGGTGGAGCCGCTCGTCCGCGGCATGTTCTTTGTCAACGAAGCGCCCTTGAAGGATTCCGTTCGGGGCGCTTCCGGATTCGCCGCCGAGTTCGAGAAGAGCGGAGTTCGCGACCGCAAAGGCCGGTCGTTGAAGGATCTGGATCTGAACCGCCGCTTCCTGCGTTATCCGCTCAGCTACCTCATCTATTCTCCGGCATTCGATGCTCTGCCCGGTCCGGCAAAGGATTTCTTCTACGAGCGCGCCAGAACGATCCTGTCCGGCGCAGAAACGGCGGACTTCGGGCATCTCTCCGCCGAAGACCGCGCCGCAATCTCCGAAATCCTGCTGGACACAAAACCCGACTTTGCCCGCGCGATTCGCAAGTAAGCTCGGCGGCGAGTTTGACCGATATCCTGAGGACTTATCCTATAATCGTCGGCGATGAAACGCCGGAAGTTCGCGACCGCGGTGGCCTTGTGTCTGGTTACGCTTCTGTGGCAAAGCCCGCAGAATTCGGGCGTGGCGGCTGCCGGGTCGATGCAGGCACCTCAGGTAGCAACTCCTGTGGCGGGCGAGGCGTCCACAATTCGCCTCGCGGTGGATCGATACTGTGTCACTTGCCACAACAGCCGCGTGACCAGTGCAGCGACGGCGTCCGGCGTCGTGCTCGACCGCGCGGATCTGAATCATGTGGCGGCCGATCCGGCCCTGTGGGAAAAAGTTGTGCGGAAGCTCCGGACCGGCGCAATGCCGCCCGAGCGTCAGCCGCGTCCGGATCGAGAGACGCACGACGCGCTGGTGGCCTTCCTCGAATCGCGCCTCGACCGGGCTGCTATCGAGCGCCCCAACCCCGGCCGCCCTCTGGTCCATCGATTGAATCGCGCAGAGTACGCTAATGCCATCCGCGACCTGCTCGCGCTGGAAGTCGATCCGGCGACGCTGTTGCCGCCGGATGATTCTGCCGACGGGTTTGACAACATCGCCGACGTGCTCAGTCTGTCGCCGGCGTTGCTCGAAAGCTACCTGTCGGCGTCTGCAAAGATCAGCGCACTCGCCGTCGGGAGCCCAAAGATCACAGCCAACTCCGAGACGTACCGCGTCCGCGGCGACATGTCGCAGACCGAACATCTCGAGGGCATGCCGCTGGGAACGCGCGGTGGCGTGTCGGCCCGGCACACATTCCCACTCGACGGCGAGTACGTCATCCGCGTGAAGCTGGTTGAGACGAACCTGGGTACGATCCGCGGGCTTCAGGATGAGAATCAACTCGAGATTGCGGTTGGGGGCCAACGCGTGCTCCTCGCGCCGGTCGGCGGCTACGACGACTATATGGAGTCAGGCGTCAACGCGACCAACATCGTCAACGCGCTCTACACGCGTCTGCAGGCGCGCGTCGCCGTTCGAGCGGGACAGCGCGTGGTCACCGCGGCTTTCCTTCAGCCGGCGTCGTCGCTTGGCCCCATCCGGTTGCAGCAATTCCTGTATGACGCGATCGTTGCCACCGATCACCTCGGTCTTCCACACGTCGAGTACATGACAGTCAGCGGTCCTTTCAATGCCGGTGACGCAGGCGAAACGCCAAGCCGAGAGCGGGTGTTCGCCTGCCGTCCTGTCCGCCCCGCGGAAGAACGGCCGTGCGCCACGACGATTCTGTCGAAGCTGGCGCGGCGCGCGTACCGCCGGCCCGTGACGGACTCGGATATCTCAGGCTTGCTCCGCTTTTACGAGGAGGGCCGCAAAAACAACGGCTTCGAGGCCGGTGTCGAGATGGCCCTGCGGGCAATGCTGGCGAGTCCGAAATTTGTGTTCCGGGCCGAACGCGATCCCGACGGCATCGCCTCAGGCCGCGCCTATACGCTGAGCGACCTGGAATTGGCGTCGCGGTTGTCGTTTTTCCTCTGGAGCAGTATTCCGGACGAAGAGCTGCTCGCGTCGGCCGAAGCCGGCCGGCTGCGCGATCCTAAAACGCTGACACGGCAAATCGAGCGGATGCTGGCGGATCCGAAATCGGATGCGCTGGTGACGAATTTCGCAGGGCAGTGGCTCCAGATACGCAACCTGCGCAGCGCGACGCCGGATAAAAACGACTTCCCAAATTTCGACCACACGCTGCGGCAGGCGTTCGAGCGCGAATTGAATCTCTTTGTCGGCAGTATCATCCGCGAGAACCGCAGCGTTCTCGAACTGTTGACAGCCGACTACACGTTCGTGAACGAGCGGCTGGCGCTGCACTACGGCATTCCCAACATCTACGGCAGCCACTTCCGGAGAGTCTCGGGCCTCGACGAGACGCGCCGCGGGTTGCTGGGCAAGGGCGGCATTCTGCTGGTGACGTCTCACGCGGATCGCACGTCGCCCGTGGTGCGCGGCAAGTGGATTCTGGACAACCTGCTGGGCTCGCCGCCGCCGCCCCCTCCTCCTGACGTGCCCCCTCTTCCGGATGTTCAGGGCGCGAAGCCGCTGACGATGCGAGCGCGGATGGAGCAGCACCAGGCAAACCCTGTGTGCGCGAGCTGCCATAAGCTGATGGATCCGATGGGGCTGGCACTTGAGAATTTCGACGCTGTAGGTGCCTGGCGTACCGAAGACAACGGAGAGCAAGTCGATGCGTCCGGACAGTTGGGCGACGGGACAAAGATTGACGGAGTGGTCGGCCTGCGCCGAGCTCTCCTGAAACGGCCGGATGCGCTCGTGACGACGGTTACTGAGAAGCTGATGACCTACGCGCTCGGCCGCGGCCTCGAGCCGGAAGATATGCCCGCTGTGCGCGCGGTGGTGCGCCAGTCGGAACGTGACGGTTACCGATTCACATCCCTGATCGCAGGCGTCGTGAACAGCACGCCGTTCCGGATGCGCAAAGCGGAGGAAAGACCATGAGCGGAGCGAATGCAAGCCCGATAGGGCGCAGCGATCAAGAAATGAGCGGAGCGAATGCAAGCCCGCGCGAAGCGTGAGCGCGGTAGCGCGAAACCTTAAGCAAAGGCGCGCAGCGGTCAAGAAATGAAGGTGCCCATGTTTGTGACAAAACGCTCGCTTTCGCGGCGAACTTTTCTTCGCGGCGCCGGGGCCGCGCTCGCGTTGCCGTTGCTCGACGCGATGACTCCGGCGCTAACGGCAACAGCTAGGACGGCGGCCGCGCCACGCCGCCGGCTCGGCTGCGTGTATGTGCCAAACGGCGTTATCGTGGACCAATTTGTGCCCGCGAAGGATGGCGCCGATTTCGAGATCTCGACGATCCTGAAGCCGCTCGAAGCATTCAAGGACCAGCTTGTCGTCGTAAGCAATCTGTCCCGCGCGGAGACCAGCGCCAATCACGCTGTGTCGTCGGGTGGCTGGCTGACCGGCGCTCGCCCCAAACGCACGGATGGCCCCGACTTCCGTATCGGAACATCGATCGATCAAATTGTCGCCCGGCAAATCGGCCAGGACACGACGTTCCCGTCCATCGAAGTGGCTACGGAAGATTTTTCGGGTCTTCTGGGAGCGTGCGATCCCGGATACAGCTGCGCGTACATGAACACGCTCAATTGGGCTTCGCCCACGACGCCGCTCCCGATGGAAATCAATCCGCGCGTCATGTTCGAGCGGATGTTTGGCGGCGGCAGCACAGCCGAGGAGCGGTTGGCGCGCATGAACACCAACCGGAGCATCCTCGATTTCGTTGCCAGCGACCTCAAGGACCTCCAGTCCGGGCTTGGCGCCGGCGACCGGGGACGGCTCGGCGAGTATCTCGATCACGTGCGGGAGATCGAACGGCGCATTCAACAAGCCATGGCGCAGACTAAGGTTCAGGCAGACGTGCCGCCCGAGCCCGTCGGCGTGCCCGAGTCGTACGAAGAGCACGTTGCACTGATGTTTGATCTGCTCGCGGTCGCCTGGCAGGCGGACCTGACAAGGGTATTCACCTTCATGATGGCGCGCGAGGTGAGCCAGCGGACCTATCCCAACCTCGGCATTGCCGAGCCCCATCATGCGATTTCGCATCACGGCGATCGGCCGGAATTGATCGCGAAGCACACGAAGCTGAACGTCTATCACATGCAACTTTTCGCGCGCTTCATCGCGCGGCTGCGGTCAACGCCGGATGGCGACGGTTCGCTGCTGGATCATTCGCTAATCCTCTATGGCCCCGGTATGAGCAACGGAAACGGGCATAGCGGATCGCCGATTGGTCAGGCTCTCGTTGGTGGAGGCGGTGGAAGCGTGCGCGGGAATCGCCACATTCGGCCGGCGCAGCTTACGCCGCATGCCAACTTGTTGTTGAGCTTGTCGCACAAGTTCGATGTGGACCAGAAGACATTTGGCGTCAGCACCGGGACGGTTGATTTATGAGGGTCCGGAGAGCTCTCGCCGCGTTGGCCTCGGTGCTGGCGCTGGCCACGCTGACAACATGGACAGGGGCACAAACCAACGGCCGCCTGGCGGAAGTTGTTCACTCCGGCGACTCGGCCGCAGCGCTGGAGTTGCTGAAAAAGGGAGCGAAGGGGCATTCCGAGGAAGCGGATGGCACAACCGCGCTGCATTGGGCGGTCCAGCAGGATGATGCTCGCTTGGTGAGTGCTCTTTTGAAAGCCGGCGCGCAGGTGCGGGCGGCGAACCGCTACGGCGTCACGCCGCTGGCGCTTGCCGCCATTAACGGCAGTGCGCCCATGGTGGAACTTCTATTGAAAGCGGGCGCCGATCCGAATGCCGTGTCTGGTGAGGGCGAGACGGTTCTCATGGCTGCTGCGCGCACGGGACAACCCGAGGCGCTGAAGCTGTTGCTGAAAGCGGGCGCGGATCCGAACGCAAATGAGCACAGGTTTGGGGAAACCGCATTGATGTGGGCAGCGGGCCACGATCATGCGGACGCCATAGGCGTGCTCGTCGCGGGTGGCGCAAAGCCCGATGCCATCTCGGCCTTGATCAATCTGCCCAACGCAAAGGTCGATTTTTCCTTTGCGGTGGCCACGGCGCTGCCCCGTGGCGGCATGACCGCGCTCATGTACGCCGCGCGGGAGGGCCAGATCAACGCGGTTACTGCACTCGCGGATACCGGGGCGAATCTGAACGCCGTCGATCCTGAGGGCTCGACGGCGATTGTCATTGCGATCATCAATGCGCACTACGACGTGGCGGCGCGGCTCGCGGAGAAAGGCGCCAATCCAAACATCGGGGACGCGTCCGGCATGGCGGCGCTCTACGCAGCGGTAGACATGATGCATCCGGCGTCATTGACGAACCGGCCTCCGCAACTCCGTTCCGGACCTCTATCGGCAGCGGATCTGGTGGCCGCGCTCTTGAAGAACCGCGCAGATCCGAATGTCGCGTTGAAAGCACCGCTCCTGATGCGGCAGCACAACGCCGGCGATGCGGCGCTCGGCGCCGGTGCGACGCCGCTGATGCGCGCCGGAAAAGCCCTGGACCTCGACATCATGAAGGCGTTGCTCGATCATGGTGCCGATCCCTCGCACACCCTCGCAAACGGCACGACCACTCTGGCCGTGGCCCTCACGGGACGCGGCGCCCCAACCCTGACGCCCGACACGCCCATGTTCCAGGCTGTGAAGCTGCTGCTTGATCACGGCGCCGACGTGAACGCGGTCACCAACGGATCGACATTGCTGCATCAAAGCCTCAATCGCGGCACAGCGTTCGTACGCCTGCTCGTGGAAAATGGAGCGAAGCTGGATCTCAAGGATGCGACTGGCCGCACCCCGCTCGATATCGCACTCGGCGTCGCACCCGCGGTTCCGGCAGCTGCGGCAGGTCGCGGCGCCCGTGGCACTGCTCTCCCCGGCGGCCGCGGCGGGCCCGGCGGCGCTGCGACTCCTGCGATCGATGCCGCGACCATCGCGCTCCTGCGACAGCTCTCGGCGCAGTGAATTCGGGGCCGTTCTACTCGAACCCCGAATTGCCGCGGTTGACCAAAATGGGGGCCAGAGAGCAATTTCGAAAGTTCGAAAGGACTATGCTGACGCCGATCAAACCTTGCAGTTATGGAATCCATCGAGTCTTCGCGACTGCTATTGTGGTCACGTGGTTCGTAGCGCAAGCGTACGGTCAGGACGGACGCAACGTCATAGAGCCGCACATTCCTCAGTCTTGCGTCACGCTGACGGCGTCGCTGCACAGTTTTGAAGGGAAACTTGTTGCGGCCGATGAGGTGAAGCTCGACACGCAGCGGATTCAGGCAGCCCTCGACAGTTGCGCGCCGGGAAAGGCTGTTGAACTAAAGGCGTCGCCGGACCTGGATTCCTTCCTTTCGGGACCGCTGCAGTTGCGCGCCGGCGTCACGCTCCTTGTGGATACGGGCGTGATTCTCTTCGCCTCTCGAAATCCGCGCGACTACGACACGCGACCCGGCGCCTGCGGCGTGATCGCTACGGGCGGCGGCGGATGCCGGCCGCTGATTGGCGGAACGCGGGTCGAAGGCGCCGGAGTTATGGGCGATGGCATCGTCGACGGACGCGGCGGCGAAAGCATGCTCGGGGCGACCACCTCGGGCACGACGTGGTGGCAGTTGGCGGATCAGGCCCGGTCGGGCGGCACCCAGAACAATCCCCGCATCCTGGTCCTCTCCGGCTGCGACAACTTCACGCTCTACCGAATCACGCTGCGCAATTCACCGAACTTTCACGTGTCCTACAGCGCCGGGAATGGTTTCACTGTCTGGGGAGTCAAGGTCTATTCGCCGAAGAACGCGCGCAACACCGACGGCATCGATCCCGGCAATTCCACCAACGTCACGATTGCGTATTCCTGGATCGACACAGGCGACGACAATGTGGCGATCAAAGCGGGAGCCGGATTGCCGACAACCCACATGACGATTGCGCACAACCACTTCTATTCAGGCCACGGAATGTCGATTGGAAGCGAAACCAATGGCGGCGCCAGCGCGATCCGCGTGCTCGACCTTTCGATTGACGGAGCCGACAACGGTATCCGTATCAAATCCAACTCCACGCGCGGCGGCTTTGTGCACGACATCGTTTACGAGGATGTGTGTATCCGAAATACCAGGAATCCCATCTATATGGACACTCATTACACGGCGACGGTCGGTCCAGAACAGGGAAGAATTCCGATTTTCCAGGACATCACCCTGCGTAACGTTCGTATTGCCGGAGATGGCAGGCTGATGCTCGATGGTTACGATGCCGAGCATCCGCTGAAAATGACATTCGACAACGTGATACTGGACGCGCCCGGATCCATCAGAACTTCCGCTGCACATGCAACTTTGACCTTTGGGCCCGGTTCCGTGAATTTCCGGCCGGAAGGCGAAGACGTTTCCGTTATTGGGAATCCAGCGGCGGGCAGCCCCACCTCCTGCGTCGGAAAGTTCGTTCCGTTCCCGCGCTAAGGCTCTACTTTGGCGTTCGGGTGCGGAACGGAAGCAACTCTCGAAGTCGTTTTTCGCGCAGGTAGATACCCAGCCACGCAAGCATTGCCGTGGTGAGCGGGAGCAGGGGCGGATACAGCGCCCCGATTCGAACGTAGGAAGCGATCGCGCCTCCCAGGTAACCCGTAAGAATCACCGCACCGAGGATCGACGTGCGCGGAATCACATACAACAAAATCGCGCCGAGTTGGAGCGAAGCGATAAACGGAAGATCTTTCACTTGCCAGCCGATGCGTCCCCACTCTCGCACGTACGTGGGGCTCTCCGTCAACTTCCATCGCGAACTGATCAGCACAATGAGCACAGGCAGGAGAGAAACAAACCTGCCGATCCACATCATCCAACGTTCTCTTCGGGTCATTTCCTGCATGGACCGAGACCATAACACTGCTGTGTAGAATGTGAAAAATGTTTCAGGGAGGTTCTCCGATGTCCAGCAGGCGTATTGTTACCGGTCATGATGAAAACGGGAAGTCTGTCATCCTTTCTGACGGCTTGCCCCCGCAGAATCATCCGATGCATGGCCGCGCAATCGGCGCGGATTTCTTCGAGATGTGGAGCGACCCGGATATTGTTCCGCGTTTGACGTCAGTTCCGGCAACAGAACCCAACGATCGGCCCTTCACGATCATGCCGTCCGCCGGACATCTTTTTCGCGTCATCGATATTTATCCACCTCGATTGGGCGGCAAGCGGACCGTGATGCACCGAACACGAACGCTCGATTATGCCGTCGTCATGGAAGGCGAAGTCTTTCTTGTTCTTGAGGACAGCGAAGTGCTTTTGAAGAAAAGCGATGTCGTGGTGCAGCGCGGGACGAACCACGCCTGGGAAAACCGCACGGACAAAATGGCGCGGATGGTGTTTTTTCACATCGACGCGCAATTCAGCGAGGACCTGCTCACAAAACTGCCGACGCCCCTGGATTTGATGACTTGAGTTCGAAGGCGAGAAAAATTCGGGACGTTGACCGAACGAATAAAAGCCTGCGGGAGGTCTGGATGATCGACCGCGCCGGAAAGCCCTCGGAGAATCAGGGACGATACGAGACATCCATCCGGCTGTACGCGTTGGCGCTTCCGCCGGGCCAGAAGACGCCGGCGCCGCCGAAACGGTTGGGTTTGACGGTTGCTTCCAGATGTAGCGTTTCAGCATCGTCGGTGTTGGCGGCATCGACGGTGAATTTACTTCCGGTAATTTTGAGCGTCATCGTCGTGTTTGGCTTTAGAACGCCGCTCAATACCTGGCGCTCATCGATGGGTGAGCCGACGCCATTGACGATCTCGTAGAGCTGAAACATGCACTTCGAGGAAGATAAGGTCGTTCGCCAAAACCGAAGAGCATAGCCATTCTTTGTTCGCGGATCGTATTTGATGTAGACATCCGAGTGAAGATTGCGCGGTCCGGCTTCGGAGGGAGAACCGGGGACGGAAAACCCCTGGCCGGCAGTCTTCTCTGGTGTCATCAAGAGGTCGAGCTGCATGTCTCCGCGCTCGATGTCCTCTTGATAGAGAAGCCAGGCCGGTCCGTTGCCTGAGCGAACTCCATAGCCATTCAGGAACTCCGCTTCCGCGGCAACGTTCCAAGGCCCTTGAATCGTCCATAAGCCGCTTGTATAGGATTCGTCTGGACTCGTGACCAGGCCCCTGAAATTCACCCCGACATTCGGCGAAGGAAGGGCAGTCGCCGCGATCGGCGCTGACGAGATCGCAGAGACCGGCGCGCCAGCCTCGCTGATTTCGACTTTCGGCCGTACCTCCACCTTGATGAACTTTCCCGCAAAACCTGGCATCAAGGTCAGCGTCTTCATCGGCTGACTCCCGCGGCTGACGGCTACTTCACGGGGTTTCGCGCATGCCATGTCATCGCAAATGGACCATGAAATAAGCGACTGGTCTTCATGCGTGCCCAGATCCATCGCATAAGCCACGCTGACCGCGCCATTCTCAGGCACGCTGATTCCCGGAGCCGCCGTAATTGCCGGCGCATTGATGTATGCGGGCTCGGCATAGACATATGCGGTGACAAAAAAGCCATTCGGAATGGCGGCCTTGAGAGGCACCCATTGCGATTGGTTGGTGGTATTCCGGGCGGTGACGACAACGTTCGGTCCCGTAGTTCGATTCAGCGAAATGAGATTCGATGGAGTCGACCAGGTGATGGCCGCGTCGGCTGCCCGGTTTGGTGTTACCGTTGCGCCGATTGTCGCACCAGTACCGCCAGTCCGGATCGTAACGCCGCTGCCCGTCAAGGCCATTCGATAGACGAGACTTCCTTCGCCTGCCGCTTCGTATTGCTGGCGCCCTCCGGCCGGATCCCAGTTGTCCACCATTCCGTTGGGCGATGCTCGCAAAAGGTTCCATGGATTGTAGGCCCGTACCTCGCTGTCGGACAGTTCCCTGGAATAGGTGAACGCCGGATCGCCCACATTCGAATCGTAAAGAACGGCGGGATTACCAGCGGCATTCTTGTTGTGATAGGTCAGCGAGTACACGCTTGGCCGTGGCGCCGCTTTGCCCCGGACCCAGGCGACCGGTGACTGTGCCGACGCCACCGGCACGATGCTGTTGATCAACACATTCGGCCTGGCGGCACCGCCATATTCCGCCTTGTAAAACTGCATTCCCTGCGTGGCTTCAAAGCGGCAATTTCGAAATACGACGTTCGAGGCGGACATCACTCCGCTGCCGTTGGGATAGACGAGCGTGGAGTCCTCCCACAAGCTGATCTGTCCGCCGCCCATCCAGTCATCGGTCCCCTCGATGTAAACGTTCTTGAAGTACGACCGCGTTGTTCGGAGAAACATCGTGTCAAGCCGGCTCAGCAAGGCCACATTCTCATACACATGCTTATCGCCGGCCGCCTGTAGAGCGACCGCCTGCGTAATCACATCCGATCGCTTCTTGAGGTTCTTGGCCGGATCCCCCGGGTATTCGTAATCGGTGTTGCAGAAATTAATGATCGTCAGATTCTTTACAGTGAATCCGACAGCATCCACGTCCAGGATGTATCCATCGTCCTCGGCGCCCTGCTGGAGGCCGCGGTTGTCCGCCAGCACCACGGAACGCCGATTGTTGGTGAGACCCAGGAGGGTGATGTAATTTTTGGAGATTCTCAGGCTGGGCGTTCGCGGCTGATTGGCGGGAAGCATGTACACGTTCGGCTTGATTCCAATGACGGTTCGCTTTTCTTCCGTTCCCTGCGTCGCCGCAGCATAAGCAGCCTGCAACGTTCTGAACCTTCGATTTGCCGGATCGTCCCGCTCCAGGTTTCCATCGACGAGTATGTCGTAAGTCAATTTCGCCGGATCGATCGAGCTGACGATCGGCTCCGCACCTCCGCGGACATGGTCCTGCGCGAATGCCGAACCGCAGGTGACCATCACTGCCAAAAGCGCCCAGGAAAACCTGAATGCGCCGTGCCCTGATTCCAATTGAATTCGGCTTCCTATCGCCATATCGAGAATGTTCTCCTGAATGCCTGTGCGGATGTTTTTACCACAGCGTTCCCTGTCACCGAAGCGTTGTCATACACCCAGGCACATCCCTTGCGCTGTGGCCGGTCGCGTCCAATGGTGTATTCTGCGCCAATGCTGAACCTGTTTCGTTCTGGGCGTTATGCAACTCTCGTGATCGGCGCTGTTGTCATTCTGGGCTCGTTCCTGGCATCGACCCCTTTGGCCGCGCAGTGGGTAAAATATCCCACCGCCGGCGCGCCACGGAAGGCCGATGGCAGTGTGGATATGTCGGCCGCCACACCTCGACTGGCGGGCGGCAAACCGGATTTTTCGGGAACCTGGACCAGTGACGAAGTCGATCCCCGCCGACCGGACGTGCCGCCGAATCCGAATGACGCGACGACGTCGCGCCGCATGGTGAATCTCGGGGCCGATCTTCCGGGAGGCTTGCCTTATCAGCCCTGGCTTGCGGCGCTCGTTAAGGAGCGCAGAGGCAACCACGCGGTCGGCGACCCACACGTCAAGTGTTTGCCGGACAACTATCTTCGCTCCTACGGGATGCCGCATCTGCTGAAGTTCGTGCATACGGCCAATCTTCTGGTGGCACTCAATGAATGGAATGCCTCGTACCGGCAGGTATTCACAGACGCTCGGCCGTTGCCCGTGGATCCGAACCCCTCATGGCAAGGCTATTCGTCGGCGAAATGGTCTGGCGACACCCTGGTGATTGACACTATCGGATTTCGCGACCATCTCTGGATCGATTGGGATGGAAGCGAGCTGACCGAGACGGCCAAAGTGCGGGAGCAGATCCGGCGTCTGGACTTTGGACACCTTCAAATCCTGGTTACGGTCGACGATTCGAAGGCTTATACAAAGCCGTGGACTGTCACGATCAAGGAACGCCTCATTGCCGACGCCGAACTGATCGACGAAATCTGTCTGGAAAATGAGCGGGACCTCGAGCATATCCAGTGATACTTTGCTCTCAACCTATGCGCTACCTATTGCCTGTTGGCCTGTTTCTGGCGTGGTTCGGAATCTCGTCCGCACAAGTGCGGCGAATCGATGACGCTGCCTTAAAAAATGCCGCGAAGCCCTCTTCGGATGGCGACTGGCTGAGCTATGGCCTCACTCCCGGCGAAACGCGGTTTAGTCCTCTCAAGCAGATCGATGCGTCCAATGTGAAGCGGCTGGGCCTGGTCTGGTCCTATGAGGCCGGCGATGGCGGAGGCGATCAGGAAGCCACGCCACTCGTCTGGAACAACACGATCTTTAGCGTCACCAACTGGAGCGTCGTGTTCGCGGTGGATGTGCGCACCGGCAAAGAGAAATGGCGCTGGGATCCGGAAGTAAACCGCAAAGCCACGAGCGACCGGATGTGTTGCGGGATTGTGAACCGCGGGCTGGCCCTTTATAACGGCAAGATTTATGTACCCGTCAACGACGGCCGGCTGCAGGCGCTCGACGCAGAAACCGGCAAGCCGGTGTGGGAAGCCCGCGTTTCTTATACCCAGAATGAACAGACGCTGACTATGGCTCCGCGCATCGCCAAGGGAAAGGTGATTGTCGGTCCGGCGGGGGGCGACCGCCCGACGAGGGGCTTCTTCGCCGCCTACGATGCCGAAACCGGTCACGAGGTCTGGAGGTTTTACACCGTCCCCGGTGACCCGGCCAAGGGCTTTGAATCCGCGGCCATGCGCAAGGCTGCCGCAACGTGGGAAGGCGAGTGGTGGAAGCTTGGCGGAGGTGGCGCGGTCTGGGACGGAATCTCCTACGACCCTGAAAGTGAACTCCTCTATGTGGGCACAGGAAATGCCGAACCCTGACCTCAGGCGCTCCGCACGAAAGACACAAGCACGGGCCGCGACAACCTGTATGTCGCCTCTATCGTCGCCGTGAATGTAAACACGGGCGAACTGAAGTGGCATTACCAGATGGTTCCCGGAGATCAATGGGACTACGACAGCGTGCAACAGATGACCCTGGCGGACCTGCAAATCAACGGCAGAACGCGCAAGGTGATCATGCAGGCGAACAAGAATGGTTTCTTTTATGTGCTTGACCGCATCACGGGCGAGTTCATTTCCGCGCAACCTTTCTCGCGGGTCAGTTGGGCGAAAGGGATCGATCCGAAGACCGGCCGGCCCATCATCAATCCGGAAGTGATGTACGGAAAGGATCCGATGCCGGTATCGCCGGGCGGCGGCGGCGCCCACAGCTGGTCGCCGATGTCGTTCAACCCTCAGACCGGGCTCGTCTACATTCCGACTCGTGGATGGGACACCTTCAACTACGCTGTTAACTACGAATTCAAGCCCGACCCCTCCCGCGCGGGGGGAGCCTCCCAAACCGGCCTGAACAACAATACAGCCGGCCTGACACGAAGACCGCCCGCACCGCCCATCGGCCCTGAGCCGCTGGCAGGTGGCAACGTCAGCACACTGGTCGCCTACGATCCGGTGAAACAGGAGATCCGCTGGCGGGTGCCGGTCGGCAACAGCCGGTTTGGCGGCACGTTAAGCACGGCGAGCAATCTGGTGTTTCAAGTCGCTCCAGATGGGCGGTTGATGGCGTACTCTGCGGAAAAGGGCGAGCAGCTTCTCGAATTGCCAACGGGGCTGCGCAGCGGCATGGGTCCGCCAATCACATTCGCAGTCGACGGAAAACAGTACATCGCGCTAATGGGTGGCACAGGGGGAACGGCGAGTGTGGGCACCACCAACCCGGGTGCCGTGAACACGCAGCAGAAGCCGCTGCTGTTGGTGTTTGGGCTCGATGGCAAGGCCGAGTTGCCCAAATCCGGAGCCTCGCCTGCGCCGTCACCTGCCGCGGCGGATCCGCACTGAAGGCGGTCGTTAGCGTTGCCGCCAGGGCATTGCTGTTTATGAGGAATGCCAGATGTGCTTTCTATCGCACGCGGCGTTTCAGCTCATCGGCCCAGCCGAACACAACATTGAGTCTCGTGACGGGGGGATCGGGCGGCCGTTGCTGCCGGGTCATAATGAATTGGCCATCGGGAGTTACGTCATAACTGCGGAGCGGTGTTGAGGCGGCGCAAGAACTCGCGTCGAACAGCGAGTAGGAACTGCCCGCTTTGAAGTCGCTGCTGGTCGGAACATCGACGGCCATCATCGAGACCATGTTCCCTGCCGCAGCCCTTCCCAGATAAAACAATTCCTTGCGCGACCACACGGGGTTGTTACCTCCCTTAGAGGAGATGCGGTGTTTTTCGCCGGGGCCGGGAAACGCCTGCACATACACCTCAGGGTTTCCCGATTCGCTGGAGGAATAAGCGATCCAGCGGCCGTCGGGCGAAAACTCCGGATCTTGCTGCTCGAAAGTGGATGGCGACAGTTGGCGAGGTTTGCCGGAATCCGGTTTGTAATTATGAACAGGGCGGACTTGTTCCGATTACGCCGCCGCATCCTATCAAACATATAGTTGGGCGAAAAATTGTACGGCGGCGCCCACGGTGTTAGACTGCGGCGCAGTTTTAAACTTTCGGATCAGAATCTTTAGTGGAGGCGCACCAAATGATTAAGCGAACTTTAGGATGTTTGGCCTTGTGCGGGTTGATGGCCGGTTCATTGCTGGCACATCATTCCCTTGCGGGCGTGTACGACATGAAGGCGAAGGACGGGGAAATCTCGGGAACCGTCGATAGCATCAAGTTTGTGAATCCTCACGGATCACTGAATATTAACGTCAAGAACGCCGACGGAACGGTGACCAAGTGGACGTTCACGCTCGGCTCGGCCACAGGC